>Ga0247842_10000783_pt1 | contig 60477 bp, 53 predicted proteins | sample LaCruzMarch2015__3_FD_192411 | JGI IMG/M metagenome (GOLD analysis project Ga0247842, IMG submission 192411) | Freshwater microbial communities from meromictic Lake La Cruz, Castile-La Mancha, Spain - LaCruzMarch2015_19m | ecosystem: Environmental > Aquatic > Freshwater > Lake | place: Spain... | reverse complement strand
CCGGAGCTATTTCGAGGCGTGCTATCCCTTTCATCCCTCCGTGCTATCTGTCTTCGAGAGGAAGTGGCAGGCCGTGCCGAAGTTCCAGCAAACCCGCGGTATCCTGCGGATGCTGGCCATCTGGGTTTCCCATGCCTACACCAGCGCCTACAAAAAAGCCCACCCCGACCCGCTGATTTCTCTCGGCACCGCACCACTATCCGATCCGATCTTTCGCGCCGCCGTATTCGAGCAGCTCGGGAGCCGTGCATTGGAGGCTGCCGTCACCACGGATATCGCTGGCCGGAAGGACTCGCACGCACTTGTCCTCGACGAAGAAGCGACGGACGCCATTCGCGACGAACGGCTGCACCAAAAAATCTCGACCGTCGTGTTTTTTGAATCGAACGGCGGCACGAGCAAGGGAGAGGCGACTGTGCCGGAAATCCGTCTCGCGACGGGACACCCGGACCTCGATCTCGGCAATATCGAGACGGCGCTCGATACGCTCCTCGACGAGAGCTACTACCTCATCGTCGAAAAAAAGAATTACAAGTTCAGCCTCAAGGAGAACCTGAACAAACGGTTCTCAGACAAGAAAGCGAACATCAAGTCGCCAGCAGTCGAAGAGGCCGTCAAACAGGAGATCCAAAAGGTTTTCGCCCCAAGAGACGGTGTCGAGCGGGTGTTCTTTCCTGAAAAAAGCAACCAGATCCCCGACCGGCCGGTCATCACGTTCGTGGTGGGCGATCTCGACCATACCATGGCCGAGGAAACCCAAACCGTGGCGTATGTGAACGCGTTGACCAAGGACAGCGGATCATCCGCCCGCACATTCAAAAGCGCCCTCATTTGGGTGCTGGCCGATGCCTCCCAGGCGATGCGTGAGGAAGCGCGTGACCTGCTCGCATGGCAGGCCATCGAGGATGACTCAGCAGAACTCCACCTCGACGAGGCCCAGGAGCGACAGCTCGCCGAAAATCTGAAGAAGGCCCAACGCGATCTCAAGGAGTCCGTCTGGAGAAGTTACAACCAAGTCCTCCTGCTCGGAAAAGGCGGTGGGATGCGGCAGGTGCCGCTCGGCCTCGTTCATTCCAGCGCGGCCACCACCCCAATCGAAAACATCCTCAACCGTCTCACCGCAGACGGAGATTTGGATAAAGGCATCTCGGTCCGCCTCCTCCTGAAAAACTGGTCCGGGGCATTCGCCGAATGGCCCACCAAATCCGTTCGCGATGCCCTCTACGCCTCACCGCAGTTCCCGCTTGTCATCCGTGGGACCGCCGCAGTCCAGGATGCCATTGCTCGTGGCGTCGGCTCCGGAGAGATCGCCTACGTCGGAAAAACCAGCGATGGCCGGTATGATCCGTTTCTGTTCGGCAAGGAGATATCGTCCGTGGATGTTGAAATCTCGGATGACGTTTTCATCATCAAACGCGAAGTCGCCGAGGCATACAAACCGGCACCGACCGGCCAGCCTCCGTTCGTGCAAATTCCCGGCGGCAAACAGCCAGGAGGATCAGAGCCTGGAGAGGATGACGAGGAACCCACGCCTGTTCCTGGAAGCCCCGGCAACGACCAGATCGAACTCTTCCCTCACATCGAGTGGAGTGGCGAGGTGCCGCCCCAGAAATGGATGAATTTCTACACCAAAGTCGTCTCAAAATTTGCCGCAGGTCAGGGCGTGAGGTTGAACGTCACATTCCACGCCGCCCCCGATGGAGGAGTCTCCAAACAGAAATTGGATGAAGCAAAAGCAGCCCTCCGAGAACTCGGCCTCGATTCGACAATCCAGACATGAACGTTCCGTCATGTCCCCGTTTCTGGAGCCGATGCGGTGAGAAATTTGGCAGCGGTTGGTTGGTGCGGTTCACTGCCCCGGCGGCGAGGTGAACACGCCTTTGGAGGTCATTTCAGAGTCAAAACGGGGGAGGGAATCTTAGGGAGTCCCAGTTCCGGCAACCGCAACGGGCTAAAATCCAGCAACTTCTGTTTTTGCCATAAAACGAGCAATCATTTGATAGAAAGCGCCAGGATATTCGATGCGGGGCTGTCGGGCCATGTCATGAAGATATCCAAGGCAGGAAAGACTGTCAAGGTTTGTTGACTGACCCCTTTTCTGACCCCTTTTCGGCGGGGCTTGAACGCGGAAACGTCGATGACCTCGCCGCCGGGTGCGTCCACGACTTCGGCATCCGCCCACTTGAGCCGGTAGCCACGCATCTTGTTGGAATACCATCCGTAGTGGCGGACGAGCTGGAAGCTCTTGTCGGGGATGTGCTGGGTGATGCGGCCAATAAAGTCGCACGGGCTGAACACTTCAAAATTGCGTTGGATTTTCGGGTTCATCCCCGAGCGGTAAATGATCGAGTCGCCGGAGATGCTGGGCTGCATTTTATCGACAGAGAACGGGTTGCGGATGATGTATTGGGCCAGCCGCACCATGTCCTCGCGGTTGCGGGGCGGGACGCGCTGGAACTTGGCCAGGCACCGGTGGGCGATGCGGCAGAGTTCCTTGATGAGCCCGCGATGAAATCGAAAATACGGGCACACGGAACTCGTGCGCTGGGTGCTCTCGTGGGCTCCGGATGTCGAGGTGCGGGCACCGCGATGCCTGCGTGACCGCGTGCATGAGAAATCTGTGAGGCACTGGGCAGCACCGCTGCCGGCCAATAATTGAGACGCCCTCGGCAAACAACTCGGCCAGTAAGTTGGAATTATTGAAGCTCCACAGACGTTTGCGTCCCCACGCTGCAAAGTGTATGCTGGTTAACTTGGCAACCCCTCGCGGAGCACTTCCACCGTGCCGCTTCCGGTTGCGGTGGACATCAGGTAAACCCCCGCCCAGCCTTCGCTCACCAGCCAGCGGATCTGCTCGGCGGCAATCGCCCGGCCCACCCTGGCCTGGTCGGCTGGATCCGTCATGGTGGAAAACCTTTTTAGAATATCGTCCGGAATGACCACCCCGGGGACCTGTGCCATCCGTTTGGCATGATCGAAACTCGTGAGCACCATCACCCCGATCAGGAACGGCACCCGGCCGCGGAATTTTTCCAGCACCGCCAGCGGGGCATGGTGGAAGGCGGGCTGGGTCATGATGTAATCCGTGCCGTTGTCAATTTTCTGCTGCAACCGGGAGAGTTCGATCTTCATGTTCCGTGCCTCCGGCTCGACGCCGGCACCGATGGTGAAACGGGTGCGCGGGTCCGCCTGCTTGCCGAGCGCCACGCCGCCAAAATCCACTCCCGCGTTGAGGCAGGAATGCGTGAGCCGGATCATCGCGATGGAATCCAAATCAAACACCGCCGCCGAGCGCGGGTAGGTCGGCGACATTTTGGGGGGATCGCCGGTGATGAACAGGACGTTGTGGATGCGATTGGCATGATACCCGACCAACCGGCTTTGTATGCCCATGACATTGAGGTCGCGGCCCGTGAAGTGCGGGATCAGCTCCAACGGGTCGCCCGTCGCGGCGGTCCAGTTGAGGCGCTCTCGGATCAAATGAATGAAATCGCCGGGGGAAATCAACGGGATGCCCCGCGAGCCGTCGGTGAAATCCACCGCATCCACCAGTCCGCAAGCGGATATTTTTCCGATGAAATCCACTTTGTTTCGAATGATTTTTTCGTCCGTTCCGCGCGGCGGCAGCGCCTCGATGCTGACCACGAACCGCCCGTCTTTGAGCTTCTGCGACAAATGGCCGTTGAGCCGTTTCTCGGCGTCGCCAATGGGCGGAAGGGCGGAAGTCACCTCCATGGAAACCGCCTTTTTGCCTCCAGTTCTGGATTGCAGGTAGTTGTGCATCTCCTGGATGTGCGGCGGATGCATTTCGCAGCAGCCGCCCAGCAAACGCACCCCGCGCTCGAACAAGCTGCGGGCCATCTTGCCTGCAAACTCCGGGTTGACCGAGGTCATGAGCCGGTTGCCGATGCGCTGGAAGCCGCCGGCATTCGGCATGACAACGAGCTGGATCTCCCCGGAAAGAACCGGTGCGGCGTCCTTGACGGCATCGACAAACGCGTCGGCATCCCAGGGCGCGCAACAATTGACCCCGACAACGGGCACGCCGAGTGCAGCCATGCGGTTGACGAATGCGAGCGCGGTGGGCTGCTCCGGCGGTTGCAGCGCATTGGCGTCGGGAGGGGTCATCTCCGCAATCACCGGCGGCATTTGCGGCAACGAGCGGATCAACCCGACGAGCAGTTCGAGCTGAGGCAGGGAACTGAACGTTTCCAGCAGCAGCGCATCCGCGCCGGCGGCCACGAGGGATTCCATCTGTTCACGATAACATTCCGCCACCGCGTCCGCCGTGGTCAGGGGGTTGGCTGTCGGCCCGACCGAAGCCAGCACAAAGAAATCCCCCGGCACGCCATGCTGGGCCTGAAATTTGGCGATGGCTTCCCGTGCCACTTGGACGCCGCCCCGGTTCAAGGACGCAACGCGGCCTTCCAGTCCGAATGGCAACAACTGCCGGCGGTTGGCTCCAAAGGTGTTGGTCTTCAGACAGCGCGCCCCGGCCGCGAGATACGAGAGGTGAACATTCCGGACCAGTTCGGGCTGGTCCACGTTGAATGCCTCGTAAACGTGGTTGGTTTCCGAAAGCCGACCGGTCAACTCGAACAAATAGGAACCCATTGCGCCGTCGGCGAGCAGCGGTTGCGACTTTAATGCGGTCAGGAAATCAGCCATAAGCGGGCATATTGCAACCGCGCTCGAAAACTGTCAAAAGCAACCTACTTATTGGCCGTGTTGCGACAAAGCAACGACAGCACAAAACCGACCGCGAGCAAAATGGCGCCGAGCGCGAAGGCGTGGCCGGACGCCTGCGCTCCGTGCCGGTCTTTCAGCCAGGCGACGACTTGCGGGCCAACGATGCCGCCGGCAGACCAAGCCGTCAGGATGGCTCCGTAGAGCACGGGCATCAGAGCGGGACCGAAGGTGTTCAGGACGAACGAAGGCATCACGCCAAAGCCTCCTCCGTAGCAGAGAAGGATGTAGCAGATCAGCGTGGCGAACACCCACGGGTTTCCGGTGAACATCAACGCGACGAAGGCAATGACCTGGGTCGCGAGCATGAGGCGGAAGGTGTTGAGCTGGCCGAGGCGGTCGGACAGACCGCCCCATGAGAACCGGCCCAAGCCGTTGAACACGGAACTGATCGCGATCAGGGTTGCGCCGTAGGCCGCCAGAGTGGCCGGGGAGAGGAGCGGGTTGGTTTTCTTCCACAAATCCTGGAGCAGCGGCGACTGGAAGCTGATGATCGCAATCCCGGCGACGATGTTGCAGAAGAAAATCAGCCACATCAGGACGAATTGCCGGGACACGATCTGAGGCAGCGCTTTTTCCTTTGCGGCAAGTGAGGCGGCGGCAGCCGGCGGGTTGCGGAGGAAGACCGCCGCAGCCAAGCCGATCACGCCGACGGTGACGCCGATCCCTGCAAAGACTTTCGGGAGCTGGTTGGGAAACGCCGCATCCAGTGCCGGAGCGATGACTTTGCTCATCAGGAGCGCCCCGAAGCCGAACCCCATCACGACCATGCCGGTGACCAGGCCCTTCTTGTCGGGAAACCATTTTGCGGCGGTCGCGACCGGGGTGACGTAGCCGAGGCCCAGGCCGATGCCGCCCACGACGCCGTAGCCGAGCCACAGGAGCGGCAGCGATTTCCAATGCAGCGCCAGTGCTGCCAGCAAATAGCCGAGCCCGTAGAGCAGACTGCCGGTGACAGCAAGCTTGCGCGGGCCGAACTTCGGCAGCAGGACGCCGCCGACCGCTGCCGCCACACCAAGAAATCCGATGGCGAAACTAAACGTCCAGGCGACCTGGGTGTTGCTCCAACCGTAAGCGTCCACGAGCGGCTTCTGGAAATAACTCCAGGCGTAAACCGACCCGAGGCACAATTGGAGCAGCGTGCCCATGCCGGCAATCAGCCAGCGGTTTGCAGTCGCCGGCATTTTAGAATAACCCGATGACTTCTCCGGCTTCGTTGAGATCGATGACTTCGGCGGCCGGAACTTTCGGCAGTCCCGGCATGGTCATGATGTCGCCGAGCAGCACAACGACGAAACCGGCTCCCGCGCTGAGTTTCACGTCGCGGATCGGGACATCGAAGTTTTTCGGGCGCCCCAGCAGGGCCGGGTCGGTGGAAAGAGAATATTGCGTCTTCGCCATGCACACCGGAAGGCGTCCGTGCCCGGCGGCCTCGATGTCTTTGAACTTCTGCCGGACTTTGACATCGGCCATGATGTTGTCGGCGCCGTAGATGTTTTGCGCAACGGCGCGAACTTTGTTCCAGAGGCTCATCTCGTCGGTGTAAAGGAACTGGAAGTCGTTCGAGCGGGGGCGTTCGGCCAGTTCGACGACCGCGTGGGCGAGGTTTTCGGCGCCGGCTCCGCCGCGCGCCCAGTGGTCGGCCTTCACGGCCTGAACGCCGAGGGCTTTGCAGCGATTCTCGATGACGGCAACCTCCTCGTCCGTGTCGCTGGTGAAATGGTTGATCGCGACAACAGCCGGGAGGTTGAACATGCGGATGTTTTCGAGGTGCTTCTCCAGGTTGACGATGCCTTTCCCGACTGCCGACGGGTCGGGTTTGCCGAGGTCGGCTTTAGCGACCCCGCCGTGCATTTTGAGTGCGCGAACAGTGGCGACGATGACGATGGCGCTGGGTTGGATGCCGGCTTTGCGGCACTTGATGTCGAGGAATTTCTCCGCACCGAGGTCGGCGCCGAAACCGGCTTCGGTAACGGTGTAGTCGGCAAGGCGCATCGAGAGCTTGGTTGCGAGGACACTGTTGCAACCGTGCGCGATGTTGGCAAACGGGCCGCCATGAACAAACGCGGGATTGTTTTCCAAGGTCTGGACGAGGTTGGGTTTCAGCGCATCCTTGAGGAGGACGGTCATCGCGCCGTGGGCCTTGAGGTCGGCGGCGGTGACCGGCTTTTTGTCGCGGGTGTAGGCAACGACGATCTTGCCGAGGCGCTCCCGGAGTTCCTTGAGCGACTCGGAGAGACAAAAGATCGCCATGACTTCGGATGCGACGGTGATGTCGTAGCCGGATTCGCGCGGGATGCCGTTGGCGGTGCCGCCGAGGCCGACGACCACGTCGCGCAGGGCGCGGTCGTTCATATCCACGACGCGTCGCCAGAGGACGCGGTTGACGTCGATATTCAGCGCGTTGCCCTGCTTGAGATGGTTGTCGAGCATCGCGGCCAGCAGGTTGTGCGCGGTGCCGATGGCGTGGAAGTCGCCGGTGAAATGGAGGTTGATGTCCTCCATCGGGATGACTTGCGCGTAGCCGCCGCCGGCCGCGCCACCCTTGACGCCGAAACACGGGCCAAGAGAGGGTTCGCGCAGACAGATGACGGCGCGTTTGCCGATGCGGTTGAGGGCGTCGCCGAGGCCGACGGTCGTAGTCGTCTTGCCTTCGCCGGCCGGGGTCGGGCTGATGGCGGTGACAAGGATGAGTTTGCCGGCCGGGGCGTTGGCGAGGGAATGGAAGTAGTCGAGCGAGACTTTGGCTTTGTAGTGGCCGTATTGATCGAGGTCTTCTTCGGGGATGTTCAGCTTTGCAGCGATTTCCCCGATGCGTTTGATTTTGGCAGCGCGGGCGATTTCGATGTCGGAGAGAGCGGGTTTTTTTGTCATGTTTGGCAGTGGATAAAGTGTGAGGGGATTACTCCGCGTAGTATTCCTGCACCCGCATGATGACGTCGTATCCCTCGAGATTCAGACAGTCGTTCAGGCAGAGCATGGCAGGGTGGTCGGGAGGCAGCAGTTCGTATTTGCGTTTGACGGAACCGATGACGTGATCCATGCCCAGCGGCACGCTGAGAGTCAGGAAAGCGCTTTCCAGCGGTCCCTTGGTGGGTGAACCATCGGCGCGCTTGGTCGGGAGCATGACGCTGAAATTACTCAGACCCACCGACATGTGAACGCCTTTGAGGGCAGGGTCGGCATGGATCAGGCGAATGGCACCCATGAGGCAGTGAAACCGGCCCTCGGAGTCGGCCCCGATGGGCGCGATCGCGGGATCAATGATGCACTGGTCCACCGGAATCCCGTGTCTTCCGGCTTCCGCCACAAGCTCCTTTGCGGTCTGGTAAACTTCCTCGGCGGTATGATTGGGTTTGCCGACTCCGTTTTCCACACTTTCGGAAGAAAGCAGGATCGGCATGAACGGCATGATCCGGATGAGCCCGAACATTTCCGTCCGCAACGGAGAAATGGAGTTGAGAACCGGGATCCGACCGCCGGCCCTGGCGCGGTCGTAGGCCTTGAGTCCGGTCTCGGCCATGGCGGGATCGGGCGTGTCAATGGAAAGCGGCTTGGTCGTTACACTTTGGACCTGCCGAACCATCTCCGCCAGAAAATCGCCGGAGCGCGGACCGACGTTGACGTCAATATAACCGGCCCCGCCGATGTCCTGGTAGACGGCCAGTTCTTTCAAGCTGGCAATGTCATTCTCCTCAAAAAATTTATGGGTGGAAGGAACCGAATCGTTGATCGATTCGCCGATGATGGTCAGGTTTTGGATGGGCATATTTGTTGGGAATGTTTCGAAGTTCGGGTTTAACGAAAGACTTTGGCTGTCAGTTTTTTTTCGGCTCCGCCGGGGCGCCGTTCGCTTCCGGTGCCGGCTTGTCGGGAACGGCGACATGATGATGGTCGCGGCCGAGAAAGTTGTTGGCCCAGGCGGAGGTGTGGCCCAGGGCGGGGTTGGCGAAGACCGCCGGGCCGTCGAGCATCTGCTTGGATTCGCCGTAAAACTTCAGCCTGTCATAGGCTCGCGCCCAGAGGCAATCCTTGTCATCCAGTTCGCAACGGCCTTCCGAGGAGCCGCCGCATGGGCCGTTGCGTGCCACCTTGGAACAGGATGCGCGCGGGCAGAGATAGCCGGTGTCCGGCAGGGAGCAATCGCCGCAATCCTGGCAGCCATACATCGCCGTCTTGGAAAGATGCTCGACCACGTGCAGCGTCTTCAACGTCTGCTGGCGGCCGCCTTTTTCCAGGCCGCCGTAAATCTTCTGCAGCAACGGAAAGAGCTTCTTGCCGGGAGTGAACGCGAGCGAGTGAACCAGGCGCGTCAGCTGGTAGTTCCAAGTGACGTCAGACGCTTTGGTTGGGGCTTGCAGCGACTGGAGATAGGCCTGGTTGAGTTGCTCGCCATCGCCGAGGCCGGTCTGAGCATTCTTTTCGAAGAGATAAAATTCGTCGGGTTTCGAAAACTGGATCTCCTTCGCGAATTCCTTCCAATCGTCCACGCCGAAGCTTTCAGCGAGATCGATGATTTGCGCGAACGACTCCGCCTTGTGTACCCCGCCCAGATAGCCTCCGGCGAAGCCCAGTCCTTTGAATACCGCCAGTTGTTTGGCGGCCAGCTCCGTGAACCAGGCCCGGCCCTTGTCCGGTCCCGCCGCGTATTTTTCCACCTGCGCGTAGAGTGCATCGCTCACCACGCAGCCGGGGATTTTGTTTTTGTGAAACAGTCCGGCCACCATCTTGTTCAACACATAAACATTGCCGATGACAGGTTTGGCGAGGTTCGCCCATTCCAGAAACAATTTGATCTCGTGAAATTTCCGCATGTCGTAGCCGAGCTGCGGAACGACCCACTGCGCACCTTCCTGGATTTTGCGGGCCAGCTTGAAATATTGCGGCATCAACTCCCGCTCCTGCCTCTTGAACGGCGACACGGCGCAGCCGATGAAAAAATTCGTTTTGGGCAGCTTCTCCGTCTTTCCATTGGGCCGGGAGACTTCCAGCCCCTCGTTCATCGCGTGGAGCATGGAAACCAGGCTCACGGAATCCAGATCAAACACCGGCATGGCACGTCCCTGGAATCCCGCCACCGGATAGTCCCCGGTCAATGCCAGGATGTTGTCGAACCCCTCCGCCGCATAGCGCCAGGCGGCGGACTCGAGGCCGTTTCGGTTGAGATCTTTGCAGGTGAGATGGATGACCAGTTCTTTTCCGGTGGGCTGGAGAAGATTGGCCAGCCAGTCCGCCGGCAGCATCGGATTGCCGCCGGGATTATCGGTGATCGAGACCCAAGCGATCCGCGGATCAGCCGCCAGCGCCTCGCCCAACTCAACGAGCTTGGGGCGTTGGTCGGGTTCGGGAATGCCGCGCGTCGTCACCAGCTCGGCCCCGTAAACAAACCGGCCCGCATCCAGAATCTTGCGGAAAGGCAAATTGTCTTTTGGGGGAAACATAAAACTCCATCAACTCCATGCGGTGTTGCGCACAGGACTGCTCATCGCGAAGGAAACGCTGCATTTCATGGGCACAGAAAGTTGCGCAGAACGTGTTTTAAAGTCAAACATTTCCACGCCCGCTGTGGAGTTTTCGCGGGGAATCGCCCGCGCCTTCGCGGCATTTCTTGACATTTCGCCGGGATCAAAAACATTGCAGGCATGAATTCCGGAGCTGCGGCAGGAGAGTGTTCCGCTCCGGGAGTCTTTCTGCCAGATCCGCGACATTCTCCCGTGGCTCACGCTCCTGTTCGCGCCAGTGGCATGGGCATTCCAGCCCATGAAGCCCATGAGAGGTGCTGCCACACGGGCAACATGACCGGGGCACGATGATGAAAGCTGAAAAAGACTCTCTTCGAAAACAAATGCACGGACTCGCCCGCCACCGCGCCCCCGTGCTGTCTGCCGGGCTGGCACCTCGTCTTCGGAGTTGGACGGTCTGGCAAACGGCTTTCAGCCTCTGCGCCTTCTGCGCGCTGCCTGGCGAACCGGATGTTCTGACCCCATGGCCGGAAGGAAAACGCGTCGCCATGCCGCGAGTGGAGGGAGATGATCTCAAATTCCACTGGGTCACCTGCCGCGAGGAACTTGCGCCCGGGAAATTCGGAATTCCCGAACCACGCGCGACCGCTCCGCCCGCCGGGTTTTCGTTTGATTTGATCCTGGTTCCCGGAATGGCCTTCGATCACAAAGGCGGACGGCTCGGGCGCGGGCGCGGGTATTACGACCGTTTCCTGGCTGCGGCGAACGGGTTGCTGGCCGGGGTTTGCTTCGATGACCAATTGGTTTCCGAAGTTCCGTGCGAGCCGCACGATGCCCGGGTGGATGCGGTCGTCACCCCTTCCGAAATCGTTCTCTGCGCGCGGAAAAATACCCGCTGAGATTCGGGCGGATCAAAACCCCGGCATCGGAGTCGGCAAGCCCGCAGACGGCAATCAAATGCCGCAGGAGCACGAGCGTGGCAATCGCATCGCACTCCGCATCGTGCCACCGGAATCCCTTCGCCGAGATCTCCGGCTCCTGTTCCAAGTCCAATGCCCGGATGATGTCCCCGAGCGCATGCGAGGTGAGACCGGGATAAACCGCCCGCGCCAGAACAAGCGTGTCCACCCACGGACCGAAGGAATGAAACGGAAACACCCGCAGGAATCGTTTCTCGGTGGACGCGCCATGGGCCACGATCCAGCGGTTTTGCATGGCCGCCTTGATCCCAGGCCAGAGATCGAGGAGACGCGGAGCCCCCTCCACCATTTTGTCGCTGATCCCGTGGACTTTCCTTGCGGCCCACGTGACCGGATTTTTCGGGCACACATACGAGTTCAGCCTGCGGTGGATGCCCGGACCGTCGAGGTGGGTCACTGCGATCTGGACCGGCTCATCCGTGCGTCCGGGCGCCGCCCCGGCACTCTCGAAATCGATCGCCGCAAATCCCGCATCCACGATCTTCATGTGGCCGGGCACTATCCGGCAATTCCCCCGCCCGTGCAATCGCCTTTTCAATCCCGCGGGGGCATGGCAGGATTTCCCGCATGCCACATCCGATGAAACATCCGTTCTGGAACGCACTCAGCCGACATCCGTTCGGAGTCCTGCTTCTGGCGCTTTTTTTGATGCTGGCCCTCGCTCCCTGCACCTCGCTGCTCACGGCGATGATGCCTGACTTCCACGGCATTGCGGTCATTGCCCCCCTGAGTCTTCTGGTCATCGCGGCTTCCCTTCTTGCCCTGTGGAAAAAACGCGCCCGGCACCATGCTTTCCAACTGTTCGTGGGAGGAGTGCTCATCCTGCTGCTCGCTCTCGGAGCGATCATCAACCACCACGGCCTCGCACTCACCCAGATTGCTGCGGAAATTCTTTTCCTCGGCTATGTGCTCATCGTCGTTGAGCGGGCGGTCTTCCACTCCCGCGAAGTCACAAGCGACATCCTTTGCGGTGCCGTTTGCGTGTATCTTCTCTTCGGGGTTCTCGCCGGATTCGTCTTTCTCCTCATCGAGCACCTGGCCCCGGGAAGCTTCCTCATCAGCAACCTCGGAGTGAACCCCGTCCTGCAGGAAAAAGTGTTCATCCACGACCCGGGATGGCTTCTCTATTTCAGCTTTGTGACCCTCACCACCGTGGGATACGGCGACGTTCTTCCAGCCAATGCCATCGCCCGCAGCGCGGCGGTTCTGGTCGCCGTCATCGGCCAGATCCTCCTCATGGTCCAGATCGCCCGCCTCGTCGGACTCCATGTCGCCCAAGGATCGGATCCCACGACCAACTCCAAAAAATGATTCTCCCCCGGTTTTCTCTGCCGGCCCGACAAATCGTGAAGGATGCACATGTTTTTGTGCGTGTTTTTGTGCGTTGACGTCCGCCCCTGCATGAGGCACGTTCTGCTCCTGCGTCCTTCCGGGAATTTCTCCAACGCCGGCATAGCTCAGTGGTAGAGCAGCGGTTTTGTAAACCGCTGGTCGTCGGTTCGAATCCGACTGCCGGCTCCCCTCTTTCTCCCTGAGTAGCCGCTTAAATACAGGCTCTCCGGGCTTTCTACGGGAAAACACAGCTTTGCACGGCAATGCACTATACTGCCAAATAATGCTTGCTATCGGGTTACTTGCGGGTTACGGGGTTGCTCATGAGAAAGGCAAACACCGCAATCAGCGAACTCAAAATCAACGGGGTAACCCGTTATCGGGTTACATACCCGACCGCCACTGGCAGGAAGCGCGAACTCTACGTTGACAAAAAAAAGGCGGAAACCCGGTTGAAGGAAATCAAAGAGGAGCAGAAGCGTTTCGGCCAATCCGTCACCGCCATGACCTCGACGACGCGGGCGGATGCCGCCGCAGCCGAAAGGCTTCTGGAGGGCACCGGCTTGACCCTCGTGGAAGTGGCGCGGGCGATGCTGGAACAGAAAAAGAAAGCAGAATCCGGCATCCCGATCAGCGAGGCCGTGGAAGCGTTCATCCAGTCCAGAGACAGCCGATCCGCCGCATACCTCCGCACGCTTCGCCCCCGGATGAAATACATCAGCGATTTTTTCGCGGGGCGGGCATCCACCAGCATCAAATTTGACGATTGCCAACGGCTTCTTGATGGACTGTCCGTGACTACCTCCCCGCGCACCGTGTCACACTACCGGACGCACCTTTCCATCTTTTTCAAATTCTGCGAGGCGCGAGGCTGGATCACCGGCAATCCCGTAAAGCGCACGTCACAGGTCAAGGTGACAGGGAAAGATACCGAGATCCTGACCCCGGCAGAGACGGCAACCTTGTTATCGTCCTGTCCATCGGACATTCTCTCCGGCGTCGTGCTCGCCATGTTCTGCGGGCTGCGGGCTGCGGAGATCGAACGGCTCCAATGGCAGGCCGTGGATCTTGTTCAAGGAATCGTCACCATTGGCGCAGGCGTGGCGAAAACGAACTCCCGAAGGGTTTGCGCCATTCCTGAGAACGCAAGGGCATGGCTGGCTCCCTACGCGCAAGAATCGGGCAACGTGTGGATGTCCGATCACACAAAGGCGCGGGACTTGTGGACGCTGGCGCGGGTCCGCACTGGTTACGGTCCATTCTTTACCGACTGGAAGGAAGTCGAGAAATTGCAGACCGACCCCAAGACGAAAAAGCCCCGCAAGGATTTGAAGCCGTGGCCAGCCAACGCGCTGCGACATTCCGCCATCAGCTACCGCGTAGCACTCGAAAAAGATCTTGCGAAGATCGCTTACGAATCCGGGAACAGTCCCGGCATCATCCAGCGGCATTACAACGGGCTTGCTTCACCGCAGGCCGCAAAGCAGTTCTTCGCCATCATGCCGACCGTGGCGGAGAACGTCACGCACGCGAAGTTCAACAAAGCCGCATAATCCAGTTGTCCGCCGAGGAGGCGGAGGATTTGCAGCGTTCAAGATCACAGTCTGTGATCATGAAGCGGGGGCAGAACATCCAAACGATCTTCTCCGCGATCCGGCAACTGATGGCACCGCCAACACCAGCAGGAAGAACGATCAAGGGTTTCGGGAAATGAAGTAGCCGACACCCAAGAGAACGGGCGGACTAAATATGAGAGGGCAGTTATTTTCCCATCTCCAATAACCAGTGTGATTATTTCTTTCTCCGTGATCGGCGAGATGGCTTCGCAGTTTGCGGCGGCTTGATTTCCTGCTCACCGTGTTCTGGCTCGGCACCTCGATTCAAGCGCAGGGATTCATAGAATAGCGAGGAAGAGTAGGTCGTAGAAAAAAATGCAAGGGCGTGCATTTATTTGCTTGACGTTGCTTGGGAAGGTCACAACAAGCTGACCGTGAGCCCAAATCAAGTCAGTCCTGATTCCGACGATGCTTCGTTGCTGTGTTCTGCATCAGCATCTCGATACAAACGCAGGTCAACTCGCTTCTCGAAGTTCGGCAAAGTAGTTGAGCGAAAAAAGAGCCAGTTGGGTTTTAATAAGTTCTTGCAATGGCATAAAAACGTCTCAATAGAAGGGAAGCGTTATGGCAACTGACCTAAACATAGCGCTGCCGCAGCAGTTAAGCAGGGTCCACGCTGCAAGTTTGATGGGGTTCCTCATGGCTGTTTCATTTTGTGCGTCACGGTATCAGGGAATTTGACCGGCGAGGATCCGATGGATTCGCTCCAGCAAATCGGGATCGGGAATTCCGATGACAACATCAATCGGCGCAAGCCTTCCGTCTTCCGAGCGAAGAATGTTGCGCTCATGGGCATCGGCAACGATCACCTTCATGCGTTCGTTGAAGAAAATCGGCACTCCGGGATTGATTTCCACCCGCAGAAATCCGAGATGCTCAAAATAGCCGTCAATTTCCTCCTGCGAGGCCGGTTGCTTTCCATCGGAGACGATCCACGGTTGCGACGTGATGACTTCGATGTTTTCCTCAACGAACGTGATGCCCGCAATCCTGATGTCGTCACCAAACAGGGCATTGTGCCACCCGAGCCGCTGGAGATATTCGAGCGGCGTTGCGGCCAGTCCCTCATTCCGGGCGGAGTGCCCGAAACGATTCGGATGCGTTGCCTTCATCGCCAAGCCCCGGCTTTCGTCGTGATAGACAACGTGCTCCGCTCCCTCTGCTACCCGGCGGAATTGCTCTATGAATTGAGAATCAAGGATGCGCCCTTGACCCTTTGCCCATTCGACAAGCGAGAGCCTTTCAGAGCGTCGGACGCTGTTGCAGATTCCAACTGCCTGCATTGCCTCAGAGCCTCTTCGGACGTAACGTGCCGCTGACTGTGGCGAATCTGCCGCAGTTCTTTTGCGTGTTTTTTGATCCATGTAGGAAGGGCGATCACGGTTGCAATTAAACTCAATAACCTCCTTCTGTCGAGGCACAATCTGGGCCGCGTCGGCGGGCGGACCCCCGCTGTTTGAATCAAGCCAAGATTCTTTTGTCCGCACCGCCCCGAAATACCGGGAAGAGCGATCACCTTCCCGCAAGCATCCCTGCCCGGAGACAAGGGCGATTTTTTCGCTCTATCGGGTAAGTATCGGGTTACTGCTTATGTAAACCATTAACAATCAGCAAAAGACAGCGGTTTTGTAAACCGCTGGTCGTCGGTTCGAATCCGACTGCCGGCTCCCCCTCAAACGCGAGGCGGTGCCAAGGCTTGACGCGCTCAATCGCAGTGCGAATGAACATAGTGCCGAAGGACGTCATCAGTAAATTTCAACCTCCGGGCAAGCTCCCGGGCAATATTCATCATCAGCAGGGCAAAGAGAGCAAGATCCGTATCCTGCAATGTGATAAGCGAATGCCTGGAAATAGCGAGCACCGTGCTGTCCTCAAGGGCGACAACGCTGGCCGAGTGCCGCTGCATGGACATCAGCGAGGCCTCCCCGAAGCATTCGCCAACACCCAGTTCTTTCTTCTTGAGCACGGCATTTTCGCTATCGGTGACAATCAGTTCCAATTTCCCCGACTTGACGACATAGATGTGCGTCGGTTCGCTCCCTTTTTCAAAAACAGCCTCTCCCTTCCGGAATGGGGCGAGTTCAAAACAGCGGAATATCCTGTTCCTCTGAGCAGCAGAGACTCCGCCCAGAATCGAAATTTGCGAGAGGATGCCGAGAACATCTTTCTGATCCGCCAATGGGGTAAAGGCATTCATTGCCTGTCTGCTGACTGCTTCCGGGGCGGCAGGACGATCACGCTGCTCGATGCCGGGTTGTGCACCGGAGTCGTCGTGGTGCCGCCCCTCGTGATGTAGCCGGTTCCAAACGTGACGGTCGTGGCGCTTCCGCCGCCATCTCCCCGGGTGATGACTCCCCCGTTCCCGAATTGGGATGTGGTGGTCGTGCCGCCCTGATTGTCCCGGTTGATGTAGCCGCTGCCGAATTTCGATGTCGTGATCGTCTGTCCGTCGGGCCCGCGGGTTATCGCGCCATCTCCGAATCTGCTCGTCGTCCAAGCATTCCCCTTGTTGTCGCGCGTGATCGTCCCCCCGCCAAACTTCGAGGTCGTGTAGGTCTGTCCGTCGCTCGTGCGGGTGATGTATCCATCGCCAAACTTGGAGGTGGTGGCCGTTCCGCTGCCCGTTACCGGAACGACGACCGGGACCTGCGGCTCTTTGTCGGCAGCACGCGCAACGAGTGTGGACGCAAGAATCAGGAGGGAACAAAGGCGTTTCATGGGAGGCAAAGCCAATATGACCCCGACGAGGACTCTCTTCAAATGGAATTCTCCCCCTCCGCTCGCGCAGCCTTCCGCGCGCCGGAACGAGGCGGGTTAGCTGGCTCACATCCTGTGCGCGGCCAAGGCATCGGTGACTGCGGAAAATACCGTGTCCACTTGGATGCTCTTCATGCAAACGTTGTCGCGGCAGGAGGTTTGCCGGTTGTTGGTGGCACTCACACACGGGCTGCAGGCGAGGTCGGCGGTGATCGTCCGGCAGCGCGGCAGGAGCACGCCGAAGAGCCTCGGGGTTTCCGGGCCGAAGAGGACGACGGTGTGAACTCCGGTGAGGGTGGCAAAGTGTGCCGGCCCGCTGTCGTTTGTCACCAGCACATCCGCCAGATTGTAGAGAGCGAGCAACTCGCGCAACGTCGTCCTGCCCGCCACGCTGAACGCACGGTCCGATCCGACTTGTCGCACGATCTCCGCCGTCTTGTCCGCTTCTCCGGGTCCGCCGGTGAATGCGACAAAAGCATCCGGGGAGGATTTGAGGATTTTCCGGGCGAGCGCGATGTAGTTTTCATCGGCCCATCGGCGCAAAGGGAGGAGATCGCTGGCATTTGCGTTGAGCAGCACGAGTGACTTCGGAAACCAGCCGCAGTGGTCGGCGATGAGCTTTTCCATCGCACGCGTTTCCCCGGCGCTTGGCAAAAACCGCGGAGGTTCGCAGGCGGCGGCATCCGGCGGGACCCAGAGGAACTGCGGGAAGGCATCGGCCGGAGCATCCAGCGCCGCGACGAGACTGCGGAACGTGCTGCTCGTGTGGATGTGCGGATTGTAGCGCGGGCGGTGGGTGAAAAGATTCCCACGCCAGGGGCCCTCGGAGAAATAGGCGTGGAAGCCGACCCGCTTGGGAATCCCGGTCAAAAAGCAAAACGCCGCCGTTGCGCGAGAGAAGAATTCCAGATCAATCAGCGCCTCCAGCCGCATGCGGCGGATCTCCCGGAGCCGCTGCACCGCGGTCACCAGAATTTCGAAGAGACTTCCCGTGCGGATCGTGAGCACGTTCTCTTGCGGGATCAGATCGTGCGCGTCCAGGATGAACCGGTTCTCGTCGAAGACCAAAAACCAGACGTTCTCGCGTCCGAACTTGCCGACTGCGTCCCAGATCGCCGCCCCCGCCAAAACCGTGGAGCCCTGCTCGGCGAGCTTGACAAAAAGAAGCCCTTTTCTGTTGTCCGAGCGCTGCGGGGAAATTCCCAACCGGCGCGCAAGCGTGCAAACCGCGCAGGCGGCAACCCCCGCCCATTTGTCCAGCCGCTGGAAGAGCGGCGTGTTGGATGCCAACCCCGCCATCAGAACAAACCCGCTGTCCACGTTCCCATGCCCTACTCATTACCTGTCGCGCACCCGCCGCGCAATACTCTTCCCAAAAACCGGAGACAACGGAAACCAGGTCCCCATTCCACTGGAAAAGACCAACGAAGACGGAAGCCTCTGTCAGGAAGTCTTGATTTTCATTTTGCAATGCGCAGCGGGCGGGGGTATTGATCGTCCATCCGGCGGAGGTCCGGCGGTTCTTCAACAAGCCACTACCATGAATCTATTCCGTTTCTTCGTTCCGGCACTGTCCGGGTTTTTGTTGATGGGATGCGCCTCCGGCCCGCAGGTGGATCCGGCGGTGACATCCGCCGCCTCATCCCGCGAAGTCGATGCCGGCACGGTTGCAAAGATGAGCAATGCGCGGGTGCTGGATTACCAGGACATCAGCAACCTCGTGAGCAAGGGGGTGCCGACGAATACGATTGTCGGGTATTTGAACAGCACGCGGAAGGTTTATGATTTTTCTTACGCGCAACTGGCAGGATTGAAGTCTGCCGGCGCGAGCGCGCAGCTCCTGAATTATCTGACCGAGACGCAGGGCTTCTACGGGAACAACTCGCCGAAGCAAAAAGCGCGGACGGCGAAGATGCAGAAAGACCAGTATTACAACAGCCCGACCTACCAGGACAAAGCGCCATTCGCCTACAACCATCCGGAGATCGACGACTGGTATGACTCCGGCTACGAGGAATCCCTCTACAGCCCGTTTTCCTTCAATTAAAAGGCTCCGGGCGTGAGGCGCCGATGGCATGATTTTGCACACCTCCTGCCGGGTGCGCCGATTGGCAGGATTCTTTGGGCCGAGGTGGAAAATCACGACAGCCCGAACGAAGGGGATCATGTCTGGATCCGGATTAAGGCGGGTGGAAAACTTCATTTCGAGAGCGGAACATTGCTCTTCCTTTTCAGATTCTGCGGACAGCCATGAGGCTTTTCCGCCAACGACTGCCCTTCCTGGGGCTTCTGCTGGCCGCGATGGCGGGGATCCTCGCGTCGGACTTTTCGTGCTGGCCGTCGTCTGTTTTTCTCGCCGGAGCCGCAGGCGGCCTGGTTGTCTGGTTGTTTATCCGCCGGGGCCTTTTGCTTTATCTGACGGTGGGTTGCGCCTTTGCCTGTGTGCATGTGTGGCAAACCCGCGAGTCGCCATCCTGGCGGCTTGCGGAAAGGATTGGGGGTGCCCGGACTCTTTGCACCGCATCCGGCACGATCATTTCCGATCCTTCGCCCTTCGGAAAGGAGCGCGAACGGGTGACTCTGCGCATGGAAAAGCTGGAGATCGGGGGAAAGGAGTTCCCTTGTGCGGCCGATGTCGCCGTGAGACTGAAATCTCCCGCGCCCGGGCGCGGCGACCTCGTTCGCGTCACAGGCGGCATCGGGGAGATTCCCCCGCCCCGGAATCCCGCCGCGTTCAACGCCCGGGCCTGGATGCGCATGCACGGGATCACCTGTGAGATCGAAGCGATCGCTCCCGCCGATGTGGTGATTATGCAGACGGCCCCGTGGTATTCCCTGCCATCCGTCGCCTCACGGTGTTGCGCCTGGATGGAGAGGACCTTGCGGGCAGGGATCGGCGGGGATCCGGTGGTTTGCGACCTGCTGGCCGGCATGGTGCTTGGCGTGACCTCTTCGATTCCGGATGATTTGCAGCAGGAGTTCCGCAACACGGGAACCTTCCACCTTTTTTCCGTGAGCGGACTCCATGTGGGAATGATCGGGCTCATCCTCTGGCAGGCCTTGAAAATGACCGGGGTTCGGCGGCGCTGGGCGGTTGCGGTTATCATTCCCGCACTCCTCTTCTACGCCCTGATCACCGGATGGAAATCCTCCAGCGTGCGCGCGGCGGTAATGTCGGCGATCTTCCTGATCGGCCTGACGTCGTCGCGCCAGCCGATGCCGTTCAACTCGCTTTGTGCCGCGGGATTTTTGATCCTCGTGCAGTGGACCGGTGAATTGTTCAACCCCGGATTTCAACTTTCGTTTTTCGTCGTGGCGGCGATCCTGTTGATGGCGATCCCGCTGCATGGGGTGATCCGCCGCCACGTTCACCCGGACCCCTTCGTCCCGCTCCAGCTCTGGACGCGATGGCAGAAGCTTGGCGCAAAATCCGCCGAGCACGTTGGCGGGCTGGTGGCTGTCTCGCTCGCGGCGTGGGTCGGGTCGTTCCCGCTGACCCTGCTGTATTTCCATCTCATTTCGTTGAGTGCCCTTCCTGCAAACCTGGCGATCATCCCGCTGGCCTTCCTGATCATGATAACCGCCTGCCTGTCACTCGGGGGCGGCCTTTTCACCACCGCGCTGGCGGCGATCTTCAACAATGCAAACTGGGTTTTTACAAAGGTCCTTCTCGCCGTCGTACAGATGGCTTCGTCGTTTCCAGGATCTTATTTCTACGTTGGGCTCCCGGAACCCTCCCCCGTCGCTGTCACGGTTTTTGATTTTGAATCCGGCGGCGCCTCGGCGGTCGAGAGCGGCGGGAAAATCTGGTTGTTGGATTGCGGGCCTGCGTGGGCCCTCGGCGCGGTCGTTGTGCCCTGGCTCCGCGGCCGGGGAAAGGAATTTCCGGACGGGCTTGTGATCAGCCATGGAGACGCACAACACATCGGTGGGGCCGGGGGACTGGTCGGGATCGGCCCTCCGCCCCTGGTCGTGGATTCCCTGCTCGACGACCGCTCTCCCGCCCGGGGACGCCTCCACCGCAGGTTGGAAGATCTGGGCATTCCCAAATCGCTGAACCGGGCCGGTGACCGCCTCCAGATCAGCCGGGGGGTTGCGCTGCACGTCTTGTATCCTCCATCCGGAATCACGAAAAATGAAGCGGATGACAAGGTGATGGTGGTGCGTCTCGACGCGGGTCCCTCGCGCGTTCTTTTTTTATCCGATGCGGGTCCGGCCGTGCAGGCCTGGCTGATCGGGCAGGCGCGGGATCAACTCAAGTCGGGCATCCTCGTCGCGGGACGTCACCGTTCCGGGATCCCGGTTTCCTCGGAGTTTCTGGATGCCGTGCATCCACTCCTTCTGGTGACCACTGCCGCCTGTTTTCCGGAGAGTGAATTGCCGGATCCGAACTGGGTTTCCATGATCGAGAAACGGGGAATCCGGGTGCTTCGCCAGGATGTCACCGGGGCGGTGAAGATGGAGATTTTTCCCGACAAGATCCTTGTTGGCGGGTTTGCCGATGGCTCGAAAGTTTCCCTTCCGGGGAAATAAGGCAGGCTTTTTCTTTGGGCCTGGCGCGGAGGAGTTCGAGGCAGCACTCGTCGCCGGCCACCGACTGCCGGACGATGCGGAACCCGCCCGGAGGCCGCAGGAATCCCCCGGGCAGCCCGGTGAGGGTGGGCGCACGGCGGCCTCCGAAAATCACCGGCGCGATGGTCAGGCGGATTCCGTCCACAAGATCCTGCTCCGCCAGCGTGCGCAGCAAGGTTCCCCCACCCTCGCACACAAGGCGTTTGACGCCGAAATCGGAGCGCAAAATTTGGAGGGCCCGCGGGCAATCCACCGCGCGGCCACGGAAGAGGAACAACTCCGCATGTCGGGCAATCTCGGATCTTAAACGCTCCGGCATGCGTGTGGTGGAGAAGATGACAAGCGGAGATGCGGCGTAGTGGAAAACCTTCCAGCCCAGATCGAAGCGACCGGCATTCGACACGATCACGCGAAGCGGAACCGGCGGCAGCCCGCGGGCGACGCGAGCCCCGCGCAGATCGCGCGCCGAGAGCCCCATGCTCATGGAATCCGCCGCCACCGTGCCGCGTCCGGCGAGCACGGCATCAGCTTCCGCCCTCGTCTCCTGGAGGCGGCGCTTGTCGGCTGGAGAGGTGAACCGGGCAGGCGTAAACGCGCGGGTGCTGATCTTGCCATCGGCCGTCATGGCGAAGTGGGCGAGGACAAATGGGCGTTTCATTTCGAAGCGGCCGGGGACGCATTTCCCTTCTGCTCATCGAAATCCGGTTCCTCGGCGATCGCCTCGGCAACTCCGGGAGCATAGTTTTTCAGGGCCTTGTGGGCGATGCGCGTGATCCAGATCGTCAGGAGAACCGTGATGGCGAGCTCGATCGCGTAGGCGGCCCAGGCCCACGGGCCCTGGTGGAGACCGCCTTTGGCCGCACGCCCGATGACCGCGCCTCCATATGCGTAGGCCGCGCTGATCGGCAGGAATCCGATCCATGAGGCAAAGAGATAACGCGGGAGGGACATTCGGGAGAGACCGAACGCGCAGCTCACCAAGCTGTGCGGAAGGATCGGAGAAATCCGCGTGAGGATCACAAGCTTCCAGCCGTCGTTCATCGCCGCATGGTCGAGCGCGTGAAATTTCCGGCTTCGGGCAAATTTCCGCGCCATCCACCCGCGCAGGAGGTATCGGGTCGAGACGAAATTTGCGAACGCACCGGCGACCGAGCCCAGCGAGACAAGCACCGTGCCGGACCAGAACCCGTAAACCGCGCCCGCGCCGAAACTCAGCACCGAGCCGGGCAGGAAAAAAACGCAGGACAGCGCGTAAAGGATGATGAACCAGATCCAGCCGACCCAGCCGCTCTGCTCGATCCAGAGCATCCCCTGCTCCATCCAGGCTGTCCAGGCTTCAAGCATTTCTCAAAGCACACGGAGGTGGAACCCGCCGTCCACGTTGATGACCTCGCCCGTGCTGTAGGGGAACGATCCGGCGGCCACGGCGGCCACGGCGCGTCCGATGTCATCCGGGTGCCCCCATCGGTTGATCGGGGTCAGCCCCTCCGCGAAAAGCTTGTCGTATTTTTCCTTCACGGGACCGGTCATGTCCGTCTCGATGACGCCCGGGCGGATCTCGAAGACCCCGATGCGATACTCGGCCAACCGCGCGGCAAAGAGCTTGGTCATCATCGCGAGTCCGGCTTTTGCGATGCAGTAATCGCCGCGGTTCACGGATGCGGTGTAGGCGGAAATGCTGGTCATGTTCACAATCGCGCGGGGAAAGACACCGTGCGGCAGACAGGCTATCATCCACTTCGCGGCGGCCTGGGTCAGGAAATACGGCCCCTTGAGGTTGATCGAGATCAGCCGGTCGAAACTCTCCTCGCCGGCATCGAGCAGGTCGGCGCGAACGTTCGGCGCGACCCCGGCGTTGTTGACGAGCAGATCCAGGCGTCCGAAATGCGCTTTCACGGAGTCGAGCAGCCGCTGCCGGTCGGCGGCCACCGAGATGTCACCCTGACAGATCTCCGCCCGGATTTTTCCCGCACCGGCTTCCATGCACATCGCCCGGCACTCGTTGGCGGCCGCCTCGTTGCCGGCATAATTGATCAGGAGATCGTGCGTGCCCGCCTTGGCGAGTGTGATGGCGATCCCGCGTCCGATGCCGCGGGACGCCCCGGTGATGAGAGCGACGGGGTTCATTGCAGTTTTTTCTCCAAAATTTCTCCGGCCATCGCCGGGTTGGCTTTGCCTTTCGACAGTTTCATGACCTGACCTTTGAGGAAGTTCAGCGCGGTGGTCTTGCCGGATTTGTAATCGGCGACCGGGCCCGGATTGGCGGCGATGACTTCATCGGCGAGCGCTTCAATGGCGCCGGTGTCGCTGACCTGCTTGAGGCCTTTTTCCTCGACGATCGCGGCGGCGGCCCTGCCGGTGGCGAACATCTCGGCAAAGACGTCCTTGCCCTGCTTCGAGTTGATCGCTCCGGACTCGATGAGGTTGACCAGCTCGTCAAGCGCCTCCGGCGGGACCGGACACTCGGAAATCCGGAGCGAGGCGGCGGTGATCGCGCTCTGGAGGTCGTTCAGAATCCAGTTCGCCACGTTCTTCGGTTTCCTGGCGCCTTGGGCCGCCGTCTCGAAATACGCCGCCAGTCCGAGGTCGTTCGCAAGCACCGCGGCGTCGTAATCGCTCACCCCGTAATCCGCAACAAACCGCGCGCGCTTGTCCCACGGCAACTCGGGGTGGCGCTCTCGCGCCTCCGCGACCAGCGTCGTGGTGAGAACCGGCAGAAGGTCGGGATCCGGAAAATACCGGTAGTCGTGCGCGCTCTCTTTGATCCGCATGAGCATTGTCTCCCCGCGCACGTCATCCCACCGCCTGGTCTCCTGTTGCAGCGCGCCGCCGGACCGCAGGATCTCGATCTGGCGCGGAATTTCAAAGGCCAGCCCGCGTCGGACGCCCGAGATCGAGTTCAGGTTCTTGAGCTCGATCTTCGTCCCGAATTTGTCGGTTCCCACCGGGCGCACCGAGACATTCACATCGCAGCGGAGCTGGCCCTTTTCCATGTCGGCGTCGCTGATCCCGCCGTAGATCATAACCTGCTGCAGCACGGTCAGATACGCGAACGCCTCCTCCGGCGAGGAGATGTCCGGCTCGCCGACGATCTCGAGCAGCGGGGTCCCCGCACGGTTGAAATCAATCCCGGTCGCGGTTTCCATGTGGAAGCTCTTCGCGACGTCCTCCTCAAGGTGGATCCTCACCAGCCGGATCTTCTTGTCCTTCGTCGCGATCGTCTTCTGGACGTCCTTCGGATAGGCCAGATCATGGAGCGGCACCGCTCCGCCGACGCAGAACGGCACGTCATACTGGCTGATCTGGTAGTTCTTCGGCATGTCCGGATAAAAATAGTTTTTCCGGTCGAATTTGCAGACCGGTCCGATCTCGCAGCCCAGCATGAGCCCGGCGAGGGCGGTGAGGCGGAGTGCCTCCTCGTTCATCACCGGCAGCGCCCCCGGCAGGCCCATGCAGACTGGGCAGACGTTGGTGTTCGGCTCCGCTCCGTATTCCACCGCGCACGAGCAAAACATCTTGCTGCGGGTCTTGAGCTGGACGTGGACTTCGAGGCCAATGGTGGCAAGGTATTCGGTCATGGTTTTTTTTCAGGAGAAGCTTGGGCGGTCGGGAATGCGTAATCGAGCGCTTTTTGCAGGTCAAATCCCGCGAGCTGTTTTTGGAGGGCGGGATCCTGCGCGGCCTCCAGGAGCTCTTTGCTCTGCATCAGGGATAAAAAATTCTTCTGCCCGGCCGCGTGGGAGACCGCTGGGTCGTTGAGCAGGGCAAGCATCCTGGGATTCCGCATAAGTTCCTGAACGCCGGGATAATCCAGAAACCGCATCATCGCCTCCCGGTCGGAAGTGAGCTTGCCGATCTGGACGAGCATTTTGTAAATCTCCGGTGGGAGGATATCCAGCGACTCGACGACCTTTCCCGCGGGACCCAGCTCGATCGATTCTTTCAGCGTGAGCAACGCCTTCGCAACCGGCGGGGCGGACTTGACAGGTTGGCTGCCCATCACGACCTGCGCCGCGACACCGAATGTCCGGATGATTGTGATCCCGCCCCAGAGAAGAACCAGCCCGGTCAACAGGCCGAAGAACGCCCCGCCGCCGCCGTAAAGCATGCGCATGAACCCGGTGGGCTGCTGCGCCGTGCGTTTGAATAGGATGGCCCCCAGAAGAAGCGCCAGCGCGAGAACAATCAGCGTCACCAGCGAGCCAATCAGCGCGCCGGAAAGCAACCCATACCCCGGCAGCATCTTCTCGACGACAAATGCGGTGGCCTGTCCGGCAAGGAGCCCGAGGATCCCGGAAAAAACAAAGGCGGAGAAATGGATCGCGCTGCGGACCACGCCGCGCCGCCACCCCCCCCAGGTTTCCCAAAGCAGGAACAGGGCCGCGAAAAGGAAGATCATTCCCTGGCAGAACGGAGAGGCAAGATTCATCGCGGCAGGAGATCCAACGCCCTCTGCCGCAGCGCATGATCGCAGAGCACCAGCGCCGTCATGGCCTCGACCATCGGAATCGCGCGGGGCAGGACGCAGGGGTCGTGCCTCCCTCTCGCCGCAAGCGTGGACGCCTGGCCGGTGAGAGTAACCGTGTCCTGGCTCTTCGAGATCGTGGCCGTCGGCTTGAATGCAATCCGGAACGTCACCGGCTCGCCGTTGCTGATTCCTCCCTGCACCCCTCCCGATCGGTTGCCCGCGGTCCGCACCCGGCCGTCCTCCATTTTGTAAGGGTCATTATGCTGCGAGCCCGTGAGCCGCGTGCCGGAAAATCCCGACCCCACCTCGAATCCCTTCGTGGCAGGCAGACTCAGCATCGCCTTCGCAAGATCGGCCTCCAAACGGTCGAAAACCGGCTCGCCCAGCCCGGGCGGACACCCCCGCACGACCGCCTCGATCACACCTCCAACGCTGTCGCCCTCGCCTCGCACCTGCTTGATCCGCTCGATCATCTTCGCGGCCGCAACCGCGTCCGGACAACGCACCACGTTCGCTTCGATCTCGTGAAAACTCACTGACGCCGGGTCCACAGCGGACGCGATGTCCTGAACCGCCGAGACCCAGGCCAGAATTTCGATCCCCGGATACATCGCTCGCAAAATCTTTTTTGCCACCGCTCCTGCGGCAACGCGCCCGATCGTCTCGCGGGCCGAGGCGCGCCCCCCGCCCTCCCAGTTCCGCACGCCGTATTTCTCCTGGTAGGTATAATCCGCATGGGAGGGACGGAAATGGGTCTCCATCTCGCTGTAAGCCTCGGGTTGTGCATCGGTATTGCGGACCATGATCGAAACCGGAGTGCCGAGAGTCACCCCGCGAAAGACCCCGGAGAGGATCGTGCAGATGTCCTCCTCTTTGCGGGGCGTGACGATGTCGCTCTGGCCCGGACGCCGCCGGTCGAGGTCCGGCTGGATGTCCGCCTCCGAAAGCGCAAGCCGCGGCGGACATCCGTCAATCACCACACCCACCCCGCCACCATGCGACTCGCCCCAGGTCGAAATCCGAAACAATGTGCCAAACATGCTTGCCATACGGGAATGAAACCCGAAGACCACGAAGGAATCACGCGAAAACAATCCGAGGGTGGCAAAATCCGGGCGCTGGGCACCGTCCTGCAAGCCGTCCACTTGCCAGACGGCAAGTGAGATTCCCCCGGATTTCTTTTGTGGTTGTCAGGGAAAATCCATCACGATAATAAATCACCGCCGTGGAAATGCCTGATCCAAACTCCCCCGAGCCAACGGATGAGGAAATTGCGCTTTGCGCCTACCGGATCTGGCTCCATGAAGGATGCCCCCAGGGACGCGACCGACAGCACTGGTTGAACGCAAGGGAACAATTGCTCGCGGCCAAGGTCAAAGAGAGATCGGCGGCAGACACTCCCTCCAAGAATTCCCGGCAGGGCAACCCGCGAACCCCTGACAGAATTTGAGACATGACGAAGAAAATCCGACGAGCTGATCCCACCGTCCCGGCTTCCTCCCGGCTCACAACGTTCATCAAAAAAGGGGTGGCATCCTGCAGCGAGCTGACCTCGCCAGCCGAACTCAGCCAGTTGCATCTGGGCTGGTATTACAACTGGAGACCCTTTCCGAAAATCGCCCCCGTGCCGGGCGTGGAGTTTGTCCCGATGTTTTGGAACGCCGGCGACCTGACTTCCGAAAATCTTGCTGCGGTCAATCGAAGCGCGGCCACCCATGTGCTCGGATTCAACGAGCCGGACATGTATGGTCAGGCAAACATGACACCGAAGGAGTGCCTGGATTCGTGGCCGAAACTGATGCCACTCAAGCAACGCCTTGGCACTCCCGCCCCGGCCACTTCGTCGTGGCTGGAGAAATTCCTGCCCGAGGCGAAGCGGCGCGGGCTAAGGGTCGATTTTGTCTGCCTGCACAGGTATCCCGACATCAGTGACCCAAAGGCCGTGGACAGCATTGAGGCGATGCTCAAGGACGTTCGCCAGAAATACGGGCTGCCCGTCTGGCTCACCGAATGTGGCGCGGCGGATGTGTCCGCCTGGCATCAGCCCCAACTCAGCAAACCGACCCCTGAAATGGCGCGAAGCTTTTTGAAAAAGCTCCTCGTCATGCTGGAAAGCCTGCCGTTCGTGGAGCGGTATGCATGGTTTGCCGAGCGTGTCGGGGACGAATATGGCCTCGGCACCATTTTTGATCTGCACGCCAGCCAGCTCACCGCGCTCGGGGAAATCTATCGGGACGGGGCTTGATTCCGCCTCTTGGAAATAACTGGACGTCGTAACGGCCAGGAACAGGCTCGACCTGAAATGGTGGCGGTGACAAGATTGCCTCGTCACCATGAAAAACGATCTGGCCATCTTCGAGGGACACGGAATCCGGCGGATTCGGTACCAGTCAAGAATGGCACTAAGTTAAGCCATTCGGTGCTGCCCCCTTTTGGGAAAGACGGAGGAACCAGCACAGATCAATACACGTAGGGAATGCCAATGCCGATGCGGCGGACGGCGTCGGCCGGAGTGGCGAGGTTGTTGAGCGTGCGCTGCCGCTTCTTTTCCTCAAGGTCCATTTCCTCCGCGACATTCGCCCGCTGGCGGCGGTGCTGATCGAGTTCGGAATCGGTGACGATCGCCTGCTGGCGGTTGCGGGAGCCTTTGATGGCCGCAGAATCGTCGCCCATTCCATATCGGGCGACCGTGGGGCTGGTCTGGCAACCGACCAATGCGGAAAAGAGGACGATCAATGTCAATGGGACGGTGGGGAGTTTCATATGCGAATCAGATGTTTGTTGGTGTTCGGTGGAAGTCTGCAGAATTACCAGGGATAATAAACGGGGCGCCGGTTGCGGGTGGCGAGTTCCTCGGCCTGCGCACGGCTCATGCGCTCTTCGTGGCGATGCTGGCGGGCCTTGTCTTCGACCCTCTCGATGGAACGCTCGGAGGCCGCCATTTCCTCAGGAGTCATCGTGGGCTCGTAGCGGGCGGAGTTATACGCAGTCTGGCAGGAACTGAATGACAGGAGGATAAGAACTGCAGCCAAGATTCCGATGGGAGTTTTCATGGGGGGCAGGGAAGGGTGATGTTTGCGTGACCGTAGTGATCTGACAGGCAGCTTGCAAGAGGAAAAACACTCCGATTTCCATGCGCAGAATCATCTCATTGGCTCCGATGGTGAAGGCATCCCCATCGAGGCTGTTCTCGCAGGCCGCGCGTGCAGCAAGTGGTGGTGGAGGCCTTTCGTGCGCACTGCTTCCTGTGTGCCTCCCATGCGCTCAAGAGCGGCGTGGCGATTTTTTTCCGCGGTAGTGTAGTGACCGGCGAAGGGAGTGCCACCGGGCGGTGGGCGATGATATTGGCTTCGAGAGGCCGACGGGACGTCGGCCCTGGGTTGCTCATCGGGATAGAACCTCGTCCCCCTTTTCATCACACCCCGGTCGCCCTCACCGGCTTCGTCACCGGCTTCGTCCTTGTCGCGCCTGCCCGGCGCGGGTATGGTCGGCCATCCATGCAAAAAGGTTCTCTCGCATTGCTCCTTCATGCCCATCTCCCATGGGTGCGCCACCCGGAGCATGAGGATTTTTTCGAGGAGGATTGGCTCTACGAGGCGATCACCGAGACCTACATTCCGCTGCTGAAAATCCTGCGGAGACTCGTGGCGGAGAAGGCACCGGTGAAGCTGACATTCACGATGACCCCCACCCTGTGCGCGATGCTGCGCGACAACCTGCTCAAAGACCGCACGGAACGGTATTTGGGCCGCGGGGTCGAGCTGGCGCGGATGGAGATCGAACGGACATCCGGGGATGCGCGGGTCAACGAGCTGGCGGGACTCTACCACCGGAGATTTTCGGAGGCGCGGGAATTTTATGCGAAGGAAATCGGGCGCGATATCGTCGGGGCCTTTGCGCAGTTGCAGGAAGACGGGATCATCGAAATCATCACCTGCGCGGCGACGCACGGATTCCTGCCGCTCATGGAGCCGTTCCCGGAGGCGATGCGCGCGCAGATTTTTATCGGGCGCGATGATTACCGGGATTGTTTCGGGCGCGATCCCCAGGGGATCTGGCTGCCGGAGTGCGGGTATGTGCCGGGGATTGACCGGATCCTGCAGGATGCCAATCTGCGGTGGTTCGTGGTGGATGCGCACGGCCTGATGTATGGCGAGCCGCGGCCGCGGTTCGCGATCTACTCGCCGTATTTCACACCGGCCGGCCCGGCAGTGATCGCGCGCGACCGCGAGTCGAGCAAGCAGGTGTGGAGCGCCCGCGAGGGGTATCCGGGCGACCCGGCCTATCGGGATTTCTACCGCGACATCGGCGGTGAGCTGCCGGAGGATTACCTTCACCAAGTCTTCCCGAATATCGGCCACCGCAGAAACACCGGAATCAAATACCACCGGATCACGGGCTCCGAGAACAAGGACATCTACAACCGGGGCTGGGCGATGGGAGCCGCGGATGCCCACGCGGGGGACTTTCTGCACGCCCGTGTGGGTCAGATCGAGCACCTGCGCTCGATCCTGCCGGTCGAGCCGCTGGTATTGAGCCCGTTCGACGCCGAGCTCTTCGGCCACTGGTGGTTCGAGGGGCCGGAGTTTCTGGACTTGTTCCTGCGCAAGGCGGCGTATGACCAGAGGGCATTCCGTCTGACGACCCCGAGCATTTATCTCTCCGAGAATCCCACGCTCCAGATGGTCTCCCCCTCGCCCTCAAGCTGGGGAAACAAAGGCTACTGGGAGGTCTGGCTCGACCCCTGCAACTCGTGGATCTATCCGCACCTCCACGCAGCGGCGGGGAGGATGACCGCGGATGCCCGCAAGCACGCGAAGACGCGATCGAAATTCGCCCAGCGCACGCTCCGACAGATGGCCCGGGAACTCCTCCTCGCGCAGTCGAGCGACTGGGCGTTCCTGATGAAGACCGGAACGGCGAACGATTACGCAATACGGCGGACAAAAGGCCATCTTCTGCGGTTCACGAAACTCCACGAAATGCTCGAAACCGGGGGGCAGGATGAGCCCCTGCTTGCCGCCTGCGAGGCGTGCGACAACCTCTTTCCCAGCATTGACTGGAAATACTATATCTGACCGCAGGTGAAGACCGTTCTTATTTTCGCCGTGTTTCTTGCGGCCTGCGCGGCGCGGGCGGAAATCGAATTCGCCGTGCCCGATGACGGGCGCGTCACGCTCGGCGTCTTCGACGGCACAGGCCGGCTCGTGAGGACTCTTCACAAGCTCGCCCGCCAGGAGGATTTCCAAATCGGGCTCAACGGGCTCATCACAAATTGGGACGGAAAGAATGACGCGGGCGATGCGCTGCCCGCCGGGCATTACCATGTGCGGGGATACCTCGTCGGGAATGATGTCCGGGTCGCAGGCGAGGATTTTCTTTTCAACGACTTCGCCGCCGATCCGGGCTTCCCAGGGTTTTCGCGCCTCCTGGATTTTTCGATGCTGGAAAACGGGGATCTCCTTCTGCTGGCCGAGCCTCCATCCGGTCCGCCGGTGCTCGCGCGGGTTTCCGAGGAACGCGGGTTTGTGTGGTCGGCTGCCGTGCAGCAGAAGGCAGGGCCGATTCTTTGTGATATCCCAAAAGGTTTCCGACAAGCCGACTCCTCAGGACATCCGCTCGGAGGTTCGGTAATCGTGCTCCTCGCGCCTGTCACGCCTTCACATTTTCTACCACTGCTGGCATCGAACGCGTCAGGCGCCATTGTCATCACATGGGGAGGAACCGGCGCCTATTCTCTTGAAGACGGCAAGGAAATCTTCTCCGCACCATCAATCGGTGGCACGGTAGCCTTGGCTCTGGCGGCGAATGACTCCGAGGTTTTTGTGAGCTCGTCCGTAGGGCTGACGGCGATCTTGCTCGCCAAGCAAAATCCAGAGAGCCCAGCCGCCCCGCCCGTGAACGAAAACACAAACGGGACGGGCCCCAATTCCATTTTGCAACCCAAGTTTGGCAAGGTAACCGTCACAATCCCGCCCGCCGCATTCACCTCGATGGATGCCGATGCCTCGACGTTCATAGGTGCTGCGCCGGAGGGCGTCTGGATCCGGAAGGACTCCTTCGAAAAGGTGAAAATGCCCGCCACCGTGAAGAGCGTGGCCTTGGGAATGCCAGGAACGTTCTGGTTCGTCGGCGAAGAAAACGAGGCGGCATTTGTCGGGCAGGCCGCGTTTGGCGGCGAGATCCTCCGGGTGCTTCGACCGGCATCGGAAGATCCGAAACCGGAGAAAATCCGGGCCTCGCGGACAGCGGAGAAATTTGCCGTTCTCGAGTCGCTTCGCGGTCTCCAGCGGCTGCGGGTGATGGCCCGGTCGGAAGCCGGGGAATGGATGATCGAGTGGGAGCGGGCGATCCTCAATTTCACGAACTTCGGTTATGTGGAGGGCAAACCGTGCGCCGATGCGCACGGCGCTCCCCAGTCAAAAGACATGCGGTTCCGTCTCAAAGAAAACCCGCTCACCGGACAGAAAGATTTTCTCACCATTCGTGCGGTCTTCGACGGCTCCGGCTCGCGCCTGGTCTCGCCCGACGGGCTTCCGCTTGTCGAGGTAAGCACCCGGGGGGACCTCCGGCGCACAGACATCCGCCGTGGCGATTCCGCCGGCAGCCTCCGGCTGCTTCAGGGCAACGGGCTTTTCGTCGAGGAATTTTCCATCACCGGGATCGATGACATTTTCCCGCTGGATGCGGGCGATGTGGAGCTGCCGTGAGAGCTACTTCGCATGGAGCCACGGGGCGTCGGCCTCGTTGGCTTTGAGGGAATTCATGACGATGTAGAGGAGGCCCTCGAGCATGGCGGGAGTCGTGCGATAGATGTCGGTCGTTCCCGACGGCGGCTGCCATGTGGAGGCCGGGAGCGCGGGGGAGTATTTTAGGTTTTGAATATCAAAGACCGCGGAAAAGTCCTTGCGGGTCACCTCCAGCCGGCGGGGAAGGTAGCCGGGCGCGACCCAGATGCGACCTTGAAAGTCCTCCGCTTTTGTGGCTTTCGCCAGCTCGGGCATGAGTCCGGCGGTGAGCACGCGGCAGTCCTCGCCGTTGAGGGGCTCGACCTCGGCAACATCCGGGCGGAGAATGGAGAAGAGGGCCGGAAGAAAAATTGCCTGCTGCGCGGTCACCGGCACAAAGATCGGGGTCGTGAGTTTCTGTTGGTTGATTTTCGGCTTCACATGGAACTGCGAAAGCAGGAACTCGACCTTGCTGCCGGGCGTCGCCCAGACTTCGTCGCCATTCCGGCAGACCGTGAACTGCTCGCCGAGCACCGGGGCCTCAAGCCGCACCTTGTCCGGAAACTGGACCGCCGCGCTCAGCGAGGCCCCTTTCATATTTGCGGGCAGACGCCCGGAAACCTCCGCCAACTCGATCGCAAGCGTCGCCGCACGGTTCGGGCTCTTCGTGTCCGCCAACAGAACCCCCCAGAGCGGCTGGAAAATTTTCCCGATGACATCGTAGGGATTGTCGCGTGGCGCAGCGGTCTGCGCGTGCGCGGACAAGGAAGCGGCAAGGAAAATGCTGAGAATGAAACGGTTCATGCGGTCCCTCATTAACCCGGATCCCGGCCGGAGGCAAAATGAATTCCCTGATCCGCCACGTAATCTCAATTAACCCGTCTATCTCAACTGGCGGGTAACAAGAGCGGCAAAGCCGGACATCGCCGCAAGTTTCACGCACAGCAACCGCGTCTTGAGCCTCGCGTCTTTTTCCTGCCGGTATCTTTATACTATGTGAGCGCCCAGGTCCGGCCTCCCGAGCTTTGTTTGCGCACGCACCACCTTCGCAGGTCATCCCTGTTGATGTCCAGTTATTTATAAGAGATGGTATCAGCGCCCAAACGCGGTTTCTGTCGAGTCGGTTCAAGAATGCGTTGCCCGGAGCTGGCGCTTGGTATTTTCCCAATCCACGAACTTCTCTTCTTTCACTGTTGCGTTGAGAAGGCGCGGATACCAGACGAGGGGAGTTGACACGGAACGCCCGTCGGACAGGTTAAAAAAAGAACCGATACGGTCCAATCCGAAGTGAAGTTGGAACGTTTCAATGATTACCGGACTCTCTCGCCCGGCGCAATATTTCAAGTTTGGAATCAAAACAGCGAACCTTGCGTTGGCTCCGGTTTTGACGTCACGCGGGTTTCCATGAGCTTCAGGAACTCTTCTTCTGACAGGATGGACACTCCCAATTCCCGGGCCTTCTCCAGTTTTGAGCCGGCATTCTCGCCAACCAGCAGGTAGTCGGTGTTCTTGCTCACGGAACCGGTGACATCACCGCCGGCTTCCCGAATGAGCGCGGAGGCCTCGTCGCGCTGCAGCGTTGGCAGGGTGCCGGTGATGACGAATGTCTTGCCGACCAACAGGCCCGGGCCGGTTGTCGGGGCCGGCGGCTTTCCTTGTGGAGCGATTCCCAGCTCTTTCATCCGCTGCAGGATCCTTTGGCCATGGTCGCTGGCAGCCCAAACGACAATCGCCCGGGCCGTTGCGGGACCGACCACAGTCAGGGCTTTCCAGCCTTGTCCATTGTGACGCGCGAAACCCGCCGTTATCAACCTCTCACCAATCGGATTTCCCAACGCCTTTGCCTCCTGCTGCCGCGCTTTCCTTGCAGCTCTCTCGGCAACGGAAAGTTGTCCTTCTTCCTTGCCGACTTTATTCCGCTCAAAAACCTGCCTCAGTTCCCCCAGTCTGGAAGTGTCATTCAGGAGACTCGATCCGGCCAGTGTGAGCAGATCGGGGAAAAATCCCGCGAGGTCGATTGCCGTCTGCTCGCCGACCTCTGAGATCGCCAGCGCCTGAATCCAGCGGTGGAGCGGAAGCGTGCGGGCACGCGCCAGGCCCTCGACGACCTTCGCTGCGTTTTTCGCGCCGAATATGCGGGGTTCGCTGTCCGTGCCAAGGTTCAGCGTCGCGAGTTGGTCTTTGGTGAGGTCGAAGAGGTCGAGCGGTTCGTTCACAAGCCCGCGCTCGACGAGCTTTTCCGCGACGATCCCGCCGAGCGACTCGATATCCAAGGCTTTGCGCTGGGCAAAGTATTCGATGCGGCGGGTTTTCTGCGCGGGACATCCGGCAACGTTCTGACAACGCCAGGCGGCTTCCTCTTTTTTCCCTCCGGCAACCATCTCCCTCGCTATCGCCCCGCCGCACACCGGGCATTTGCCACCGGTAAATGCGAGGAAATCAAACGGCTTGGCGTCCCGCGGGCGCTTGGCTTTGACGGCCTCGAGGACCTCCGGGATGACCATCCCGGCCTTGCGGATGATGACGGTATCGCCAATCCGAATGTCCTTTCTTTGGATCTCCCCCTCGTTGTGGAGAGTCGCCCGGGCGACGGTTGATCCTTGAACGGAGACGGGGTCGAGTTCAGCCACGGGAGTGAGCACGCCGGTGCGTCCGACTTGGATTGTGATGCCGCACAGAACGGTTTCTGCGGGGGTGATCCACGGGATCGGCTTGTGGACGATGGCGTAGCCGGGGGAGCGGGCCTTTGCAGGGATGCGGGCTGAGTCGGCAATGCTGTTGACCTTGAGCACGATCCCGTCAATTTCGTAGGGCAACTGGCAGCGCAGATCGCGCTGCTCGTCGTAGCCGCAGACGACTTCCTTCCGGTAACGGAAGAGGACCTCCTCGATGTCCTTGCAGAGCCACCAGCGGCGTTGCGTCGGCAAACCGAACGTGGACAGGGCCTCCAGCATCTCCGCATGGGTCTCGAATCCGATCCCCTCGCATGCCCCCACGGCGTAGAAGACCGCTTTGATCGGGCGGTGCGCGACAAGGCGTGGGTCGAGTTGCTTGAGCGTTCCCGCGGTCGCATTGCGCGCATTGGGAAAGGTCTTTCCCCCTGCGGCTTCGAGCCCGGTATTGAGCGTCTCAAAATCCTCATTGGCGATGTAGGCCTCGCCCCGCACTTCAAGAAGCGCGGGCGGATTCTCCATCTTCAGGCTCAGCGGGATCGTGCGGACCGTGCGGAGATTCGCGGTGATGTCATCGCCGAACCGTCCATCGCCTCGCGTGACACCCAGGGCGAGTTTGCCGTGCCGGTAGTGGATGCCAATCGAAACCCCGTCAACCTTCGGCTCCATGACGTATTCCACGGAATCACGGCTCAGCACCCTTCGGATCGTTTTGTCGAACTCGACGAGGCGCGACAGGGTGTTTTCGTCCTGCTGCCGGTTCCTTTTTTCGCGGTCCGGCTCTTCCTTGCTGTCCGGATGCTCTGCGCCATCGACCTTTTCCAGCGAGAGCATCGGCCGGAGGTGTTCCACCCGGGCGAAGCCAAGGGACGGCGCGCCGCCCACGCGCTGGGTTGGGGAATCCGGTGTCACCAACTCCGGATATCGCGATTCGAGAGCGGCCAACTCGGTATAAAGCCGGTCGTATTCGTAGTCGGAAACCGCCGGGGCGGCGTCCTCGTAGTAAAGCCGGTTATGCCGTTCGATCTCCTGGCGGAGTTGCTGGATTCTCTCGTGGTCTTTTGGCATAAAAATGTCTCAGGGCGGCCAGGCCGGATGCGCTGCCGATCAGGTCTGCCAGCCAATCAAAGGGATCCCCGCCGCTGCGTCCCTCCACAAAAAGCTGGTTGATTTCATCCGCGAGCCCGAGCCCGCACAAGACGATGATCGCAATCAGAAAAATCGTGGTCCAGCGGATGGGAAAGGTTGCGCGCATCGCGGCTCCCAGCAGCATTGCGCCCCCGAAAAAAAAGCCCAGATGCTGGAGCTTGTCGTAATAGATGATCGGATGCACAGGACCCGTGCTGCCGGGTCGTGTTGACGCATAGACCAGAAGTGCCGCCCATGCTGAAAATGCCAACCAGAGCCCCACAGCAGAAATTCTCCGCTCCGGCAGAAAGTTCGGCAGAGTGCGGGAATGCATGCGGCGGGGATAGCAAATTTCGCCTCTCCCGCACACAAGATTTCTCTGAATTCCGAATCTTCCCCGGCTCCCGGTCCGGATTCTGGAACGACCTCTAGTCGGAACAGAGGCAATCGCGCATCGTCCGGTAGCTTTTTTCGAGCGAGACGAAGGGGTCGCCGGGACAGGTATCCTGCTCGACGACATACCATTCGCATCCGCCCGCGTCTGCCGCCTCTATAATCGCCGGGAAGTCGAGATTGCCGTATCCGATTTCCGCGAAGAACGGCTGGTTGTTGGTCCCGAACCCGTAATCTTTGCAGTGGAGGATGGGGAGGCGCCCGGCGGCTTTCCTGCACCACTCGACCGGGTTGCCTCCGCCGAACTGGACCCAGTAGGTGTCGAGTTCGTATTTGAGGTTTTCCGGCGAGGCGGCACGTCCGATGTAGTCCAAGAATGTTTCCCCGCCGATGCGGAGGAATTCGATCGCGTGGTTGTGGTAGCTGAGCGTGCAGCCGTGCTCGCGGAGCACGGCCCCGGCGGCGTCGAGGTCGGAAACCATGGCCTTGACCGCGGCAGCATCGGAAAAATCCACCCCGGAAGGATAGGGATAGGCCGTGTGGTCAACGCCCATCGCCTTGAGCCTCTCAACGACAGCGAGCGGGTTCGACCGGATGAGGTCGGAATCCTCATGGGTCGCGCAAATCCTGATGCCCGCGTCGGAAAGGATCGCGCGGATTTCCGATGGGGAGATCTCGCCGGAAATGCCGCTGGCCTGGGCGGCCTCGTAGCCGATCCCCCGCAGCTTTTTTGCGGTTTGTGCGAGATCTGTGGATGATTTGCAAAAATCACGGACGGTATAGAGCTGGGCGGCAATTTGATGTGGTTTCACCGCTCCACCGTCTGAATTTCCGGGGATTCTGTCAAATTCCTTTGTAGTGCAGGCTCAGAACCCGGAGGCTCTCGGACCCTTTTTCGGCCGTATAGAGGAAAAGTTGAAGCGACGTGGAGGCCTGGACCCATTGGTAGCCGATGAGCGTCTGCAAAATTTCCCCCTCGCGGGTCTTCTGGCGGGCGATGACCCGGCCCATCCCGTATTTGGATTCGATATTCCGGCGGGTCTGGTCGAAGAACTGCGCGTTCTGGACGGAATCCCACGAGAGGTCTCCGTAGTGGAGCTCGATCTCGCTGAGGGAATCCGCATCGAAATAGAAAAGCGCGCGCAGGAGGAGTTTTTGCGGGATGCCCTCGACGACGAGGACGCTTCGTTTCTCAATCATCTTTCGCTCAACGACCCGGGCCTGCACCTTTTTCAGGCTTTCCTCCAGCCGTTGGGACGCTTCCCCCCATTGGAAGTTGAACGGGACACGGATCTCCTGCTCCGCCGCCGAGACCCCAAAAACGACGGAGAAAAAAATCGCAAACAACAGGGATCGGAAGCGTCGCATCAGGCAAGACTTTCAAAAAATCCGGGCGCTTCGTCAATCATGGGAAAAAAACATTTGCAAAAAAACAAAAAACCGGTCAATAAGCGCATTGAGCAGATGAGGTCGTGAATTGGTGAACGCCGTGCGGAAGATTCCGGCGGAGGTTTGAAACCCGGTAGTCGGGAACAGTATCCGATCCCAATGCCAAAAAAAAACTACCATGGGTAACAAACTATACGTCGGCAACCTTTCGTTCAACACGACCGAGATTGCCATTCAAGACATGTTCTCGCAGTGCGGTTCCGTTTCGGAAGTCATGCTGATGCAGGATAAATTCACCGGTCGCTCGCGCGGGTTCGCCTTTGTCACGATGGCCTCGGACGCTGAGGCGCAGGCTGCGGTCGAGTCGCTTCACGGCAAAGATCTCGACGGTCGTGCCCTCACGGTCAACGAGGCACGTCCTCGCGAAGACCGTCCTGCGGGCGGCGGCGGAGGTGGCGGTGGCGGACGTTTCGACGGCCCGCGCCGCGATTCACGCGATGACCGGCGCGGCGGCGGCGGCGGCGGACGCGGGGGTGGCGGTGGCGATTTTCGCCGTCGCTAATTCCGGAAGACAAAATTTTACCGAAGACGCCGGGGCAGAAAGTCCCGGCGTCTTTTTTTACAGCCATTCCTGTATGGCGTCGGCGATCCGGCGGGCTTCGCGGCCCCCGAGGTTCCGGGCGATAGCCTCGAGCCTCCGGATCAGATCGGCGACATCGCGGCGGGCATACGCCCCCCCGGCAGCCGCGCAAAAATGTGTCCGGCATCCGAACGGGCGGGATTCGTAGATCAGGCAGCGCGCGGTGACCGGATCGAGGAGGGGACAGTCCGCGCGCTCGGGAAGAAATTTCCGCCCGGTGGCTTTGAAGGCGCGCGCGGCGACGAGGGCCTCGCCCCTCGTGAGATGCGGGATTTTTCCGGTGAGCCGGAACCGGCAGCATTCTGTGCGAAGCGCGCAGGCACGGTCCACGGGACGAAGCTCCGCATAAATTTCCCGGACGGCGGAGAGGGATTTCTTCTCCTCTGCGGCGTAGGGAGAGGGCTTCTGGGAAGAAGGGCGGGAGGCATGGGAAGCAGGTGCCGCCGCGAGGCCATCCTTCCCATTCCTCCCCTCATTCCCATTGTTTTTTTTCATAGCAGCAACCCGACCACCGCCACCTCACCGCTCAGGCGGAAATCCGGAGGAAATTTTGGAGGAGCTTTTTTCCTTCGATGGTAAGGATCGATTCCGGGTGGAACTGGACGCCGAAGACCGGGTGGTCGCGGTGCGCGAGCCCCATGATCTCGCCCTCGGCAGTTTCGGCCGTGATTTTGAGGCAGCCCGGCAGGGACTCGCGCTTCACGAGAAGAGAATGATACCGGGTGGCTGCAAACGGATTCGGAAGACCCTCGAAGACATTCTCGCCGGTGTGGAGAATCGGGGAGGTTTTCCCGTGCATCAGGCGTCCGGCGCGGACAACCTCGCCGCCATACACCTGGCCGATGCTCTGGTGGCCGAGACACACTCCGAGCACGGGAACCTTGCCGCCGAAATGCCGGATCACCTCGCAGCTGATCCCCGCCTCGTTCGGCGTGCAGGGCCCCGGCGAAACGCAGATCCGCGCGGGCGCGAGCTCCTCGATGCCCGGAATCGTGATCCCGTCGTTGCGCTTGACGAGAACCTCCTCGCCGAGCTCGCCGAAGTATTGGACGAGGTTGTAGGTGAACGAATCGTAGTTGTCTATGACGAGGATCATGCGTCCTTTCTGGCCCGGTCGATCGCGCGCATTCCGGCCATCGCCTTGTTGACGGTCTCCTGGTATTCGCCTTCGGGGGTCGAGTCCGCGACCACACCTCCGCCGGACTGCACATACGCGCGCCCGTTCTTCAGAAGCACGGTCCGGAGGGCGATGCACGAGTCGAGGTTGCCGTCGAACCCGAAATACCCGACCGCGCCGGCATACGAGCACCGCTTGCTCTTCTCGAGCTCGTTGATGATCTGCATGGCGCGGACCTTGGGAGATCCGGAAACCGTCCCGGCCGGGAAGGTCGCCCGCATGACATCATAAGCGCTGCGCCCGCCGGCGAGTTTTCCGGACACATGCGAGACGATGTGCATCACATGGCTGTAGCGCTCGATCGTCATGAAATCCGTGACCTTCACCGAGCCGAACCCGGCGATCCGCCCGACATCGTTGCGGGCGAGGTCCACGAGCATCAGGTGCTCGGCGCGTTCCTTCGGGTCGGCGAGCAGGTCCTCCGCGTTGGCTGCGTCCTCCTCCGGCGTCTCCCCCCGCCGCCGCGTGCCCGCGATCGGGCGGATCTCGACGAGCTCCCCCGTGAGCCGGACATGCACTTCCGGCGAACTCCCGACCAGCGAATACCCTCCCGGGCAGCGCAGGCAGAACATATACGGAGAGGGGTTCACGAACCTCAGGGCACGGTAGAGATCCAGCGCGTCACCGGGAAAATCCGTCTCGAACCTCTGCGAGGGGACGATCTGGAAGATGTCGCCGGCCAGGATGTATTCCTGCGCCATGCGGACCATCCCGTGGTATTCCTCGCGCGTCGTGTTCGACGTGCATTCTGCAGCCGGAGGCGTCGTGCCGGTGAAGATCGGATCGAAGGCAAGCGGGCATCGCAAGGCCTGAAGGATCTGGGCGATTCGCGCACAAGCCGCATCGTAGGCGGAATCCATCCCGCGATCGTCGAGGAACGCGTTCGCGACAATCCGGATCCTCCGGCGTTTGTGGTCAAAAATCACCACGGATTCGGTGACTTGAAAAAACATGTCGGGAATCCCGATCTCGTCCGGCGGAGGCTCGGGGATCGTGGGCTCGAACCACCGCACGCAGTCGTAGCCGAGGTATCCGACCGCGCCGCCACAGAACGGCGGGAACTCCGGATCGGATGGCATCCGGCATTTCTCCATCCAGCGCTCGAGCTCGTCGAGCGGGTCGCGCTCCGCGTCGTAGGTTTTCGAGAGCCGTTCCTCGGTCACGGTCACCGTTTTTCCGCGCGCCGAAAATGTCGCCCGCGCCCCAAAACCGATGAAGGAAAACCGTCCGACCTGGTCGCTTTGCTCCGCGGACTCGAGCAGAAACGACGGCGCGTTGCCGCCCAGCTTCGCAAACGCCGAAACCGGAGTGTCGCCGTCCGCGACAATCTCGGTCCAAACCGGGACCACATGCGAGGAGGACGCCTGTTCCGCGAAGGCGGATCGCGTCGGACAGATCATGAAAACGAAACTTTTGGCGCCTGCTTTTCCTCGGGATTGTCGATTTGGAACAACTCCGCCGCCTGGAAGTTGAACATCCCGGCAACGATGTTCGTCGGAAAAATCTCGCGCTTCGTGTTGTAGGCCATCACCGAGTCGTTGTAGGCCTGCCGCGCGAAGGAAACCTTGTTTTCCGTCGAGGTGAGCTCCTCGGTGAGCTGCATCATGTTCTGGTTCGCCTTGAGGTCCGGATACGCCTCGGCCACGGCTAGCAGACGTCCGAGCGCGCCGGTGAGGCCGGCCTCCGCCCCGCCGAGTTCCTTCATCGCCTGCGGATCGCCGGGATTCGCGGCAGCGCGCCCCCCCGCCGCCTGCGCCAGATTGCGCGCCTGCGTGACGGCTTCCAGCGTCTCGCGCTCGTGCGTGATGTAGCCTTTCGCCGTCTCGACAAGATTCGGAATCAGGTCGTACCGGCGCTTCAACTGCACATCAATTTGCGAGAACGCGTTCTTGAAGCGGTTGCGCAGGGCGACGAGCCCGTTGTATTGCCCGATCGCATAGAGGCCGCCCAAGACCACAACGGCAACGATCGCCAGAAAAAGCCCGAGAATGATAGTGCTCATTTCACCACTTTGATCCGCCTCCACGCCGGGCGCAATAGAGAAAATGCCTCGTGACTCCGGCCGGGGGTTCCCCGATCAAAAACATATTGACAAAGAAAAGAGGAGGAACAGATCATTGCATCAAGCAGAACGCCTGAAATCCTATGACAAAATCATTCCTCATGATGGCGGCTATTGCCGGTCTGGTCTGCATCGCACTCTCAGGCTGCACCGAGACATATGGCCGTTACCTCTCCACCGCCGATTTGGCAAAAGTCAAAAAGGGGAAATCGACCAAACAGGATGTTGTCGCGATCCTCGGGAATCCCGACAGCTCCACCGTGGATCTGTCCGGGGTGACAACCTTCAACTACCGCTACACCAAGGTGACGCCGGCACCGGTGGCGATTGGAAGTTCCCCGGTCGTGGGCAACTCCGGAGAAGTCCACCAGATGACATGCGTTGTCTTTTCCCCCTCGGGTATCGTTTCCAGCATTTCCTCGACGACCAATTCCGATGTCGTCCGCGGAAAATTTGGGTCCGACGGAGTTGGGCGTGGCGCCCAAGTCTGGGCCCCGGCCAAGCTTGAGGGAGTTCCGCAGTCGCGATAGAACGCAGGCTGAGCATTCCGGACGGCTGGACCTGCTCGTCCGTCCGGTCGTTTCCTGTTGTTGATGGAACGGCCAGCCGGATTCCGGTCAAAAGGCCAGACCGACCATGAACCCGAGGACGGTGGCATTTGCGACGTTTCCCGTTCCGTTCGGGCGGATGAGATACTGCGCGTAGGGCTGGATGTAGGCCCACTGGTTGATCTGGACCCGGTAGTCGGTTTCCAGCACCATTGTAAAGTTCGCTTGGTCCTGCACCCCGCTGCTTTGCAGGACATGGATCCGGTCCCTGCTGTAGCTGCCATAGGCGATCACGCACATCGCCTGGTCGTTGTCGCGCCCGGGGATCAAGCCTTGATAGACCAGGCCGGACTGGAAGTAGAAGCTCACGAGGTTGGTGTCTTCCGGCGCGAACGTGAGAAGGTTGAACATCGAGAGCCCTTGGTCGCTCATCGGCACCGCCGGTTCGACGGGCGGCTGGAAGGATTTGCCGCCGGACTCCGCCGCGGACGGCTCGCGATAAAACATCTGATCCGCCTGGAAATACAATCCGTAAACTCCGGCGGCCGTCGTCTCTTCGTCGAACGACTTTGCCTCCACCCCGAAATAATACCCGCCGGCGGCATATTTTCCCGGAAGTTTCGAGGCTCCGAGTTTCGGCGTCCAGCCGGCCTCGACCATCGTCATCAGGCCGTTGCGCGAGGGATCCTGCGCGAATCCTTCGAAATCCAGCCCGTGGTTTCCGCTTGCGGCTGCCTGGGGAGCCGCCATGTAGAGCCCGCCCCGGAGGTAAGTGGAGTCCATCGGCTTGATTTGAACGACTCCGCCCCAGGTGGAGAGGCTGGACGACCAAGGCATGTTGTAGGTCAGCCCCTTGGAGCTCCCGATCGCGTTGTTCACGAAAAGCAGGGACATCGGCTGCACGATGAAGTCCTTCTGCGGCTGCAACCAACCGCCTTTGACGGTCAGGAATTCTTTGACTCCGAACAGCTCCGGCGAGGCATAGCGGACACCGAAATGCGTCAGTCTCCATTGCGTCCCGGACTGGTAGCGACCGGGGTTGAACATCGGAGTCGCCTCCACAAACGTGTTCGGGTTCGATGCGGTGCGCGGGTCGCGCCAGCGCACGCCGCCGAACGCGGTCAGGCCCCGCACCGCGTCCGCTCCGACAAGTTTTGCAACATCCACATCCGCGTCGAACGTGATCTCCTGGTCGAAAAATCCCCGCGATCCGCGCTCGCTGTCCACGACGCCATAATACACCCCGACCCACTTGCCCTTGAATTCGATCCCCCGGTCCGCCAGCCCATCGCGGACACCAAACCAGTCCCCGGTGAAATATTTGCCGCTCCACCATCCGCCCGGACGGCTCACGTCGCCGGAGGTTCCGCAGAACGCGGAACTTGCGAGCAGCACCGTGGCAATAAGCGCCACCAATGCTTTTCCGGAATTTTGTTTCCTATAAGATTTTTTCATGCGGAGCGCGAAGTAACATGATCCCGCCGGAGGTTGTCAACCCTGCGAAAATCTTTTCGCGCGGCTGGAGCCGGGATGCCGCCGGAAGCAGGCCGCCCGGTTGTTTTACCGTGCGCCAAAAAACCGTTTGGCGATCTCTTTCCGGCTGACCTTGCCCCGCGGACCGACGGGAATTTCGGAAACGAAGGCGAACCGCCTCGGGACTTTCCAGGCGGCCAGCAGTTCGGCGCAATGACGGCGCAGGGCGGCGGCCTCCCCCTCTCCTGCAATGAGCGCACAGATCTCCTGGCACCGAACCTCCTCCTCCACCGCGCAGACCACGGCGCCGCGGACGCCGGGACATTGCGCCAGCGCCTGCTCGATCTCGGCGGGGTTGACCTTCTTTCCCGAGACATTGATGAGGTCGCTTTCGCGTCCGACGATCCGGAACCCCCGCTCCTCGCGCACGAGCAGGTCGTCAGGAGAGAAGGTCCCCCCGCCGGATCCCACGGCACGCGAACGGATGAGAATCCGGAAAGGCGGCGGGCTGGCGGGCACCTCAATCGCAACGCCCTTCAGGGGACGTCCAACAAATCCCGGCTCGTCCGGAACGTCGTCCGAGGCATCGTAGCAGATCCCCCCGCACTCGGAAGCCCCGTAAAAGGAATGAAGTTTCAATCTGAATCGCGCATGGAATTCCCTGCCGAGCGCGGGATCCAAAGGCGCGCCGGCCGAGATGCAAAGACGCAGCGCCGGGGGAAGCGATGTCGCCGGGAGAAGCCCTCGAAACAGGGTCGGAACAGCCGGCAGCACCGTTGCTCCGGAGGAGGCCAGCCCGGCCTCGATGGCGCGCGGCAATGCGTCCGAGGCCGCCACCAGGCGGATCCCCCGGCAAAGCAACGGGGTGATCAGATTGCTGAAACCATACGAATGCGAAAAGGCGATGACCCCGAAATTCAAGTCATCGGTCCGGATTCCCATGGTCTCACAAATCTGATCGCAGTCGGCCAGCAACTCGAGGGCCGAGAACCCGAGCGCCCGCGGACGCGCGGTCGTTCCCGATGTCAGCTTGAAGAGATCCATGCCATCCGGGCGCACGGTGCCCGCCAGTGTTCTCTCGAAGTGCGGCTTTCCCTCCCGGACGCCGACCCGCGTTGTCGCGCCCAGCTCCCGCTCGATCTCATCGCGCCCCGCTCCCCGAAGGTCGGCGTCGAAAAGACAGACCGCGCGGCCCGCACGCCAGCAGCCCAGCAACAACGCGGGAAAAGCCGGGCTGTTGCCCGTCTGCAACGCCACCGCCCCCGGCTCGCCGGAGAGGGTTTCGGCCAGGAGCGAAGCCTCTTCCTCGATGTCGGCCCATGTGCGGAGCGCCTCGCCCGACGGACCGAAGACGGCTGTCCCGCTGCCTGCGGACAGAACCTGCCGCCATCTCTCGAGAACCGGATTTCTCATTTCTTTGTTGCCAGCCGCCACATTCACGCTATTGTTGACTGCTTTTCAAGAATGAAGCCAGACATCCATCCCAACTACCGCGAGACCGTTATCCTCTGTGCCTGCGGAGCCGCCTATCGCACACGGTCCACCGTCGAGAACATCAAGATCGGCATCTGCGCCGCCTGTCACCCGTTCTTCACCGGTGAGCAAAAATTCGTGGATACCGCCGGGCGTGTTGACAAGTTCATGCGCCGTTACGGCACGGTTCGCGCGCCCCGCCTCGCCAAAAAGGCCTAGACATTTCCCTTCCATCGAAACGGTGAACGCACGCGTGTGTTCACCGTTTTGCTTTTCCCAACAATGGACTTTGAACCTCTGGTCGCGCACAAACGCTCCCGCTTCGAGGAGCTCGAACGCGAAATGGCTTCCGCCGGGCTCTTCGACAACGCCGCCCGCGCCCGCGAGGTTCTGCGCGAGCACGCTGCGACGAAAGCCCTCCTGCAAAGCTGGGATCATCTTGTCAAGGCACGCCAGGAGCTGACGGAGAACCGGGAATTCGCCTCGGGGGACGACAAGGAAATGGCAGCTCTTGCCGCCGCGGAAATCCCCTCGCTCGAATCCCGGATCCCCCTTCTGGAGCGCGACATCCAGGTTTCTCTCCTGCCGCCAGAACCTGATGAGGACAAGGATGCCATCGTCGAGATCCGCGCGGGCACTGGCGGCACGGAAGCCGCCCTCTTCGCCTCGGAACTCTACCGGATGTATGGCCGCTACGCCGAATCCATCGGGCTGAAAGTAGAGGAGATGAATGCCAGCCCCTCCGATCTCGGCGGCCTCCGCGAGGTCGTCTTCCGGGTCTCCGGAACATCCGTTTTCCGCAGGCTCCGCTACGAGAGCGGAGTCCACCGTGTCCAGCGCGTCCCCGCCACCGAGGCGCAGGGCCGCATCCACACGTCCACCGCCACCGTCGCCGTCCTCCCCGAGGCCGAGGAGGTGGACATCCAAATCAAGCCCGAAGACCTCCGCATCGAAGTCTGCCGCTCCGGCGGCCCGGGCGGACAGGGCGTCAACACGACCGACTCCGCCGTCCAGATCATGCACATCCCAACCGGGCGGATCGTCCGCTGCCAGGACGGACGCAGCCAGCAGAAAAACAAGGAGGCCGCACTCAAGATCATGCGCTCCCGACTGCTCGAGGACAAGCGCAGCGCGGAGGAGGCAAAATACTCCGCGCACCGCAAGAGCCTGATCGGAGGAGGAGGACGCGAGGAAAAAATCCGGACCTACAACTTTGCGGAGAACCGCGTCACCGACCACCGGATCAAGCTCTCGCTCTACAACCTCGACCGGTTTCTCGGCGGTGACATCGGCGGGATGGTGGACGCGCTGCAGGCCAGCGATATTGAAGACCGCCTGAAAGAGGCCGGGATCCAGGGCTGAGGCAGGCGGCTTCTTGTGGATAGCGGGAGAACCGGATTCTCCTTGTGTTGATGCGGCTTCCCTGCCAGTTTTTCCGCTTGTTCAGGACGGTTGGGAGGACTGTGATTCATCCCGCCAGCGCAAGTTTTTTGTTTATGGAGACAACGTTGTTGGTATTGGCCGCCGGGATGGGCAGCCGCTATGGGGGGCTCAAGCAGATGGATCCCGTCGGACCCTCGGGCGAAACCCTTTTGGACTATTCGGTCTATGACACGCTGAAAGCGGGATTTTCGCGTGTCGTTTTCGTGATCCGCCGCGATTTTGAGGAGGAGTTCCGCGAGAAAGTGGGCCGCCGGTTCGAAGACCGGACGGATGTGGGGTATGTTTTTCAGCAATTGAACGACCTGCCGGAGGGATTCGCCGTTCCGGAGGGGCGGGAGAAACCCTGGGGCACCGGCCATGCAATCTGGTGCGCACGGGGCGCGGTGGACGGCCCGTTCCTCGCGATGAATGCGGATGATTTTTACGGGCGGAATGCCCTCTCCAGCATCGGGGAGTTTCTGGCCGCTCAACCCGCGGAGGGCACGGAGTATTGCATGGCCGGATACCGGCTGGAGACCACCTTGTCGCCGAGCGGGGAGGTCTCGCGCGGGGTCTGCGAGGTCGCCGCAAACGGCTTGCTGGGCACGGTCAAGGAGTTCACAAAAATCCGCCGGCTCGGCGCGGAGATCGTGGACGAGGCTACCGGGGAAAAATTTTCGGGCAACGAACTCGTCTCGCTGAACTGCTGGGGGTTCACCCCGGCGGTTTTCGGCGGGCTGGAGAGGCTTTTCACCGCGTTTCTCACGGAGCGTGGCGCGGAGGAGAAATCCGAATTCTATATCCCGAACGCGGTGACGGAACTGATCGCCGGCGGGGCGGCGACCGTCCGGGTCCTGCCGGTGGACAGCCGGTGGTTCGGGGTCACTTACCGTGAGGACCGGGACGAAGTGGTGGCCTCTCTCTCAAGCCTGGTCGCAGGCGGAGCATACCCCTCCCCGCTCTGGGACTGACAGGAAGCCTCTCTTTGAGGGACGTCCGGGAATCTCAGGCATCCTGCCCTCCGAGGAAACACCATGAGACGCAAGCGTGGAAAATCCTGATGAGGCTGACGTCTCGTCGGCCTCCAGAGAACGTGCCTTGCAAGGGCAGACATCCTGACCTCCGGGGAATTGTCATGAGCACAAAGTGGCTTCGGAGGTGCGACATTCCTGTCGCACTCTGCTTGGTGGACAAGAATGTCCACCCTCCGGGAAGCCGTTTCCGGTCTCACGCGGATTCCCTTCGACGGCTCTTTGATCGGAAGACTTCAGGAGGTCTGAAGGGCCTTCTCCCTCGTGGCGGTGGCCCGACCGGAGGCCGACGGGACGTCGCCCCCACGGCGACTGGCACATTTGGGGAGGATCTTTCCGTATCAGCGCAATTTCTTGCCAACAGCGATTCTCCGCAGAGAGGGCAGGCGCAGAGGCTGAGTTTTGTCCTTGAATGCGCGGCCCAAGCCCGTAGCTTCGAGGCTTTCTCATGAGGAATTCCGCCGCCCGCCTGTTTATCGCATCCATCCTGACCGCCATGCCGTGTTTGCATGCGCAGTTCGGAAATTTCGGAGATGTTCCCATCGAGATCACTGCGGATGGCAACACGCGCTTCGAGGGAGGGGTGGCGGTCGCCGAGGACAACGTGCAGATCCACTACGGAGCCTACGACATCTACTGCGATTATGCGGAATACAATCCGGAGACGCGCGATGTCCTTCTGGTTGGAAACATCCGCGTTTACACTCCGGATCAGGTTCTGACCGGGCAGCGCTCGCTTTTCAACCTCGAGACCAAGCAGATGCGGGCGGTCGAGATGTCCGGGTCAAACTACCCGATGCTCTTCCATGCGTTCAATTTCCGTGCGCTGTCGAAGAGGGAATTCCGCGTGACCGACGCGCAGTTCACGACCGACGACAACTCGAAGCCGGATTTCCGTGTGAAGGCGCGTTCCATGCGGATCTACACCGATGACCGCGTGGTTTTCTCCAACTCCACCCTCTACATCGGCCAGACCCCGGTCTTCTGGTTCCCCTACCTTTTTGCGAACATCAACAACACCGGCTTCGCCTTCCTGCCCGGCTACGACTCGCGCTGGGGGGCCTACCTCCTGACCGCCTACAGCTTCCCGATTGTCAAAGGCCTCGATGCCACCGCCCGCCTCGAGGTGCGCTCGAAATTCGGCCCGTCGATCGGGTTCGACCTCGCCATGCTCTATGGAAAAAACAACCGGAGCTACGGAAAACTCCGGACGGACTATGTCTTTGAGACGACAGATGTGACGAGCGTGGAAGCCCCGGGAGAGCCGGCGGAAACCCGCACGACCAACCGCTACCGCGTCTCGTTCCAGCAACGGCTTTTCCTCACCGACGACATTTACGCGACGGCGGACATCAACGTCCTCAGCGACGTGGATTTCCTGGAGGATTTCTATCCGGGAGAATTCCGGATCGACCCGCAGCCGGACAACGTCCTCGCCGTCACGAAATGGGATGAGGTTTACACGCTGAACCTCATCGCTCGCTGGCAGGTCAACGACTTTCAGGATGTCACCGAGCGCCTCCCGGAATTCGTGCTCGACTTCAAGCAGACCGACTTTTTCGGAACTCCGGTGAATTACGACGGGGAGACCGGGGTGGCAAACCTGCGGCGCATGTTTTCCAACAACCCGTCATTCGGAGAAACCGAGTATCCCGACTACGGGGCCGTGCGCTTCGACACCTTTCACCAGTGGTCGCTTCCCAAAACGCTTTTCGGATGGCTCACGGTCACTCCGAAGGTGGGCATCCGGGGCACCTACTACAGCCAGAGCGGATCGTTCCAGACCCAGACCGGCGGCGACACGGCGATCGACCCGGTCACCGGACTGCCCACCGTGATCAATCCCCAAATCGAAAGCACTCCGCTCAACAACCCGTCCCCCACCCTGCAAAACAAGGGAGCCGTCTTCCGCGCCGTCGGCAATTACGGCATCGAGGCGTCCGCCAAATTCTCCAGAACCTTCGAGAAAATCCAGAGCCGCTGGCTCGGGCTCGACGGGCTGCGGCATGTCGTCCAGCCGTATGTCAACTACTCGGGGGTCTACAATTTCGGACCCGGACCGAGTGACATCTACCAGTTCGACCGGGTCGTGGAATCCACCCAGCTTCTGCCGCTGAACTTCCCGCAATTCACCGCCGTGGATTCGATTGACACCTGGAACATCGTCCGGATCGGTGCCCGGCAGCGCCTGCAGACGCGGCGCAACAACAGCACGATCCAGTGGCTCACCCTCGACTCGTACATGGATGTCAACATGGACAGCCCGTATTCCGACGCGCCGGTTTCGAATGCCTTCAACGTGATCGGCTTCAATCCGGTTCCGTGGGCCGGACTCCTGATCGAATCCCAGCTCCCGGTCACGGAACAGGGGTTCACCGAGGTCAACACCTCGATCTACTTGATGCCCACACGCGACTGGTCGCTGACCATGGGCCACCGCTACATTGACGGGAACTCGTTCTTTGCCGACAACAGCCAGTTGAATTTCTACAGCTACTACCGGATCAACGACAACTGGGCATTCAGCTTTTACGAGCAGTATGAATTCGTCTCCAAGGTTCTCCAATACCAGCGCTACCTCATCCACCGCGACCTCTCGAGCTGGGTGGCGTCGATCGGCACCGAGATCCGCGACAACGATGGGGGCGACCGGGAAGTCGGCGTCCTCTTTATCATGACACTCAAGAATGCCCCGCAGGTCACCCTGCCTCTCGCGTTCAGCCAGTCCACGAGCCCGATGGCTCCTTCCGGGGATTAACCGTCATCTATGGCACTGGCTGTCCATCGCCCACAACTCACGTTCGCCGAGAAGCTGTATCTGCCCGCGATTTTTTCGGGCCTGCTGATCACGCTCAAACACCTCGTGAACCGCCTCCTCGGGCGGACCAAGGTCACGATGCAATACCCCGAGGAAAAGTGGGACGCCAGCCTCCCCGAATGGTATCGCGGGGCTCCGACGCTGGTGAAAGACGGGCAGGGGCGCGAACGCTGCGTCGCCTGCCAGCTCTGCGAGTTCATCTGCCCGCCGCGGGCGATCACGATCACGCCGGAGGAAATTCCGGCCGGCGAGCCCTGGGGGAAAGTCGAGAAGCGGCCCGGGGAATTCGACATCGACATGGCCCGGTGCATTTACTGCGGGCTCTGCCAGGAGGTCTGTCCGGAGCAGGCGATCTTCCTTCGCAAAGATTATTCCCTCACCGGCTACAGCCGGGCCGAAATGGTCCATGACAAGGCGAAGCTCTACGAACTCGGAGGAGTCATGCCGGGGCTGGTCAACAAGTGGAACGAAAAAAAGTAGCCGACCTCCAACGCTCCTGTTAAAAAAACCGCCGCTTTCCCATGTCGCTTGCCCTCTTCTGGATTTTTTCCGCCTTGACCCTCTCCTTCGGGGTGGGCGTGATCTTTTTCCGGAATCCTGTATCGAGCGCGATGAGCCTCGTGATGACATTCATCGGCCTCGCCGCCCTGTTTGTGACCTTGGATGCGTTTTTCATCGGGGTGGTGCAGGTGCTGGTCTACGCCGGCGCGGTGATGGTGCTCTTTCTCTTCATCATCATGCTCCTGGACCTTCGTGCCGATCAACGCCGCGGGGTGAAGCTTGCGGCATGGACCGGCGGGGGGATCGTCGTGGGCGGGTTCCTGGCGGTTCTCGCAAAGGTCGTCTTCACCCTGCCCACGCTCCAGCAGACAAAGCCCGTGCTGGCCAACCCGGCGGTCAACGACGTCGCGCAGGTCGGATTTTCCCTCTTCCGCTATTTCAACCTTCCGTTCCAAGTCATCGGAGTCCTCCTCCTGGTCGCCACCGTCGGGGTCGTCGTCCTCAGCCGGAGGGAACTCAAATGAAGCAGAGTTTTCAGCTTTCAGTTTCCAGGGGGGGATTGGCATCCGGCAGGATGCCGGATGTCCGACACGCAGGATGCGTGCCCTCCCGGCATTCCGCATTTCCCATTTCGCATTTCCCATTTTCCTAACGTGCCGACCCTTGCAAATTACCTCGTTGTCAGCGGCCTTCTCTTTTCGATCGGGCTGGCGGGGGGTTTGCTGCGCCGGAATATCCTGATCATTTTTATGGGGCTCGAACTGATGCTCAACGCGGCGACTCTTTCGCTTGTGGCGTTCTCGCGTTTCCACCTGGGACAGGACGGGTTCCCCCGCTACGACGCGCAGGTTCTGGTCTTCTTTATCATCACGGTGGCAGCCGCCGAGGTGGCGGTCGGCCTCGCGATCATCGTCGCCCTCTACCGGGCCCGGCAAACCACGCATGTCGAAGACCTCGACACCCTGAAGTTTTGATGAGCACCGTTCCCTGGATCATTCTTTTCACTCCGCTCGCCGCTGCGGCCGGCATTCTGTTTGTCGGACGTTTCTCGAAGCCGCTGAGCGCCGGGCTCGCGATCGGGTCGGCCGCCGTCGGGTGCGTTCTCAGTTGGTGGCTCTTCGCTCAGCCGGATCCGACCGAATCGCTCAGGTATTACTGGATGGACTTCGGCGAGGTGCTGCGGATTCCTATCGGGGTCACGGTGGATCCCTTGAGCAAGGTCATGCTTGTGGTGGTGACGACGATCTCCCTTCTCGTCTTCACGTATTCCCTCGGCTACATGAAGACCGAGGAGGGATACTGGAGGTATTTTGCGGGGCTGGCGCTCTTCCTTTTCTCGATGCTGGGCATCGTGCTCGCCGACAACTTCATCATGATGTTCCTTTTCTGGGAGCTCGTCGGACTGAGCTCCTACATCCTCATCGGGCACTATTTCAAAAGGGACAGCGCGGCGGATGCCTGCAAGCAGGCGTTCATCGTGAACCGCGTGGGCGACTTCGGGTTTCTGCTCGGCATCATCTTCCTCTGGGCCGCCACGGGCACCCTCCTGTTCGATGGAGTGATTGGCAGCCTCGGGAGGTTTGCGGGAAATCCCATTTACCTCACTGTCGCGTGCGTTCTGCTCTTCTGCGGCACGGTCGGCAAATCCGCGCAGATGCCGCTGCATGTGTGGCTCCCGAATTCCATGGAGGGTCCGACCCCGGTCTCCTCGCTCCTCCACGCCGCCACGATGGTCGCGGCCGGGGTTTACATGCTCGCCAGGATTTTCCCGATTCTGGAGGCGGCACCGCACGCGCTCGATGTGATCGCATGGGTCGGAGGGATCACCTGCTTCGCGGCGGCGCTGATGGCGACCCAGCAGGATGACATCAAGCGGATCCTCGCGTATTCGACGATTTCGCAGCTTGGCTACATGGTGCTTGGGATCGCCTCGGCCCCGACAGCCGACGTCCCGATGTTTCACCTCTTCACGCATGCCAGCTTCAAGTGCCTCCTCTTCCTCTGCGCCGGCTCGGTGATCGTCGGGATGCACCACGAGCAGAACATCTGGAAAATGGGGGCGTTGAAAAACAAGATGCCGTTCACGTTTCTCGCGATGGTCATCGGGGGGGCCGCATTGTCCGGATGTCCGTTCTTCAGCGGTTTCTACAGCAAGGACCTCATCATTGCCTGGGCGGTGGTCAAATATCCTTTTCTCGGCTGGCTTGCAGTGGCCACCGCCGGGCTCACCGCCTTCTACATGGTTCGCCTGCTCGCGGTGGTGTTTCTTGGAAAACCAAGGGAGGTTCACGCCAAACACGCGCAGGAGTCTCCGCTGGTGATGCTCGTGCCACTGGCGTTTCTGTCCGTGCCTTCGTTCATTGCGGGATGGCCTTTCATCGAAAAAATCTTCTTCCATGTCCAGGAGCCCAAGGGGGTGCCCGGGCTTCTGCACCCGATCCTCCTCCTTCTTTTTGTAGCGGGCGTTGCTTCCGCTTACCTGCTCTACCGCAGGGCCGACAAAGATCCGGTTTCGATCCCCCTCTTCGCCAACCGGCTCTACATTGACAACGGCTATGCCTGGGCGGTGAAGAACATCCAGGACAGCGGGGCGCTCGTGCTCTCGTGGACCGACCGGTGGGTCGTGGATATTCTCGTTGTGCAGGTTCCGAGCAAGCTGGCTTGGGCGTGCGGGTTTGTGCTTCGGTTTTTGCAGATCGGAAACATCCAGGCTTATGCCTTCTTCTTCGGGGCCGGCGTGGTCGGTCTCCTCTACCTTCTCCTTTTCAAATGAGTCCGATCGGCCCGCTTCTCTTCCTCATCCTTGTCCCGCTGGTTGCGGCGGCCCTCATCCTCTTCGGATCGCATGCCCGCCTCACCGCGCTTGTCGGCTCGCTGGTCAACCTGGTTTTTGTCCTGGTCCTTGTGGCCATTTATCACACGGGCGGCGAGCAGCCCTGCCAGTTTGTTTCCGTGTGGCCGGTCATTCCCGCCATGGGGATCAACCTCACTCTTGGTGCCGACGGGCTCAGCGTGCTCATGCTCCTGCTGACCTCGCTCGTCACGGTGGCGGCGGTTGCCGTCGCGCGCACGCCGGAAAGAAACGCGCATTGGTTTTACGCGTGTCTGCTTTTCATCTCGGCCGGCGGGATCGGTGCCTTCGCTTCGATCAATCTGTTTTTCTTTTACATGTTCCACGAGCTCGCCCTGATCCCGACGTTCCTTCTCATCGGAATCTGGGGTTCCGGCGACCGTCAGGCGGCGGCGTGGAAGGCGACGATCTACCTCGCGCTCGGCAGCTTTGTTCTCCTGCTCGGCCTCATCGGGCTTTATCTGATCCAGCCGGATGGCATGCGGACGTTCGAGCTCCCCGCGATCATCGGGCTCGCTGACGCCGGCCTTCTCCCGGAGGCCAACTGGGTTTACCTGCTCCTCCTGCTCGGTTTCGGAATCCTCGTTTCGCTTTTCCCCTTCCACACATGGGCTCCGCAGGCGTATGCCAGCGCGCCCGCCCCGGCCGCCATGCTCCATGCGGGCATCCTTAAAAAATTCGGCCTCTACGGTTTGATCCGGATCGCCGTGCCGGTCTTCCCGCTCGCGGTGCAGGAGTTTTCCAACATCCTTCTCGTCCTGCTCGTCGGCAACATCCTCTACGTCGGCTACATCACCATTTCCCAGCGCAAGCTCGACTGGATGCTCGGCTACTCGAGCGTCATGCACATGGGCTATATCTTCCTGGGATTTGCCGCGCTCAACGTCCTGAGCCTCAGCGGAGCCTCCCTGATGCTGTTCGCGCACGGCCTCTCGATCGCCGCGCTCTTCGCCCTCAGCGGCGAGCTCCGGGAGCGCACCGGCACGCTCGACTTTGCCGAGCTCGGCGGCCTTGCGAAACCCATGCCCGCCTTCGGACTGCTCTTCGGATTCGCAGCCTTCGCCTCGATCGGACTGCCGGGGTTCGTGGGCTTCGCTGGAGAGCTCCTCGTTTTCTTCGGAGCCTTCATGGGCGGCACCCCCCTCATGGGAGTCGCCGATGGGAAGGAAGTTTTCCAGTTCAACAGCTACCAGATTGCCACGATCTGCGCGGTCTGGGGCGTCGTCATATCGGCCGTCTATATGCTCCGTGCCTACCGCCGGATCTTCTTCGGCACGCTCAACGACCGCTGGGCCGGCCTGAATGAAATCTCCGGGGGATCCAGAATCGCCATCGCCGCATTGATCGTGGTGATGCTCGTCACCGGGTTCTTCCCCGGCCTCCTCCTCAAACTCCTCGAGTCCGCTTTGATATGACCCCAAGTTTTCCAGTGGAATTCTGCGTTTTTTTTCTGGGCATCGTCCTGCTCCTCGCGGATTCGTTTTTTTCCGGGATCGACAAACGGATCTTCGCCTACATTGCCATTTGCTGGCTCGCAATCTTCTTTGCGGCGACATTTTACCTTCAGCCTTCGCCGCTTTGGCCGGTTCCGTATGGTTTCTATGAGACCGACGCTCTGGCACTTTTCTTCAAGCGCTTCACGCTGGCGGGCACGATCCTCACGCTCGTGCTCGCGATCGAGCACGCCCCGGTCGTCGAACGGTTCATCCCCGGGTCCAAACCGGGTGCCGGGCTCGGCGAATTTTTCATCCTTCCCGTCTTCACCTGTGCCGGACTGATGTGGATGGCCTCCGCCGCGGATTTCGTGATGATCTTCTGCTCGCTGGAACTCGTGACGATCTCGTTCTACATCCAGGTCGCCTACATGCGGCGAAGCATGGCCAGCCTCGAGGCGGGAACAAAATATCTGATCCTCGGGGCGCTTTCGACCGGATTCCTCGTTTACGGGATCGCCTGGATTTTTGGAATGACCGGCCAGACGAGCCTGCGCGGGATCTCGAGCGTTCTCGGAATGGTTCCCGTGGCCAGCCAAACGGCCCTTCTTTTCGGCATCGGGCTCGTGCTGGTGGCGCTCGGCTTCAAGGTCGCCGCCGCTCCCTTCCAGTTCTGGGTGCCGGACGTTTACCAGGGCGCACCGACGCCGGTGACGGCGTTCCTTTCCGTGGGCTCGAAGGCCGCCGGCTTTGTCGTCCTGATGCGCGTCATCAAGCCGTTCCTCGCCGCTCCGGCCATTGAGGCAAAACTCGTCTCCGTGTTCGTGCTTCTCGCAGGCCTGACGCTGGTTTACGGGAACCTCGCCGCGATGCCGCAGACGAATCTCAAGCGGCTTCTGGGGTATTCGAGCATCGCTCATGCGGGTTACCTGCTCGTTGGCGTCGCCTGCTTGTCCGGTGTCGGCGCGCCGTTTGCCAGTCGTGCGGTTGTGTTCTACCTCTTGGGATACCTGCTCATGACCTTTCTCGCGTTCCTTGTCCTTGTGCCCGTGGCCAAAGCCACCGGCGGAGAGGACATCTCCCATTTCAACGGCCTCGGACGCCGGGCTCCCGGACTCGCGTTTGCCATGCTGATCGCCATGCTCTCGCTCGCAGGACTCCCGTTCACGGTCGGCTTCCTTGGAAAATTTTTCATCTTCGTGGCGGCCATGCAGCAGCAGCATTATGTCCTTGTGACGATTGGCTTGGGGACCGTGGCGTGCGGGTTTTACTACTATCTCAAGGTCGTGCGGGCGATGTATTGGCAGTCGGCTCCGGAAGGAGCCGCGCCGGTCGTGGTTTCGCCACTGGCCCGCTTCGCCATCGCTTTTCTAACCGCATCCATTCTGATCTTGGGCGTCTACCCGAAATGGGTCCTGGAGATCCTTCCCTGAAGTTTTATGCCGATACTCGACAAGCCACTCGCCGAACTCCGCGAATATCGCGGAATCAACCCCCTCCCCCAGGATTTCGATGACTACTGGAGCCGTGCCCTCGCGGAACTGGATGCCACCGACCCCGCCCCCGAGCTCATCCCCTGCGATGCGCTCGGAGCAAAGGGGGTCGAGACGTTCGACCTGTTTTTCACCGGCGTGGGCGGTGCGCGGATTTATTCCAAATACCTTCGCCCGTCGCAGCCCGCCGCCCCGGCTCCCGGCCTCCTCCTCTTTCACGGTTACACGGGGCACAGCGGAGACTGGCAGGACAAGCTGCCGTATGTCGGCCAGGGCATGGCCGTCGCGGGGCTGGACTGCCGCGGACAGGGCGGGCGAAGCGAAGACCCCGGCGGCGTCCGCGGAAATACCCACCACGGCCACATCATCCGAGGACTGGATGAATCCCCGGACAAGCTCCTCTTCCGTCAGATTTTCCTCGATACCGTGCAACTCGCCCGCGTGCTCGCAGGATTTCCGGAAGTCAGCGAACTCTATTGCATGGGCGGATCTCAGGGCGGGGCCCTTGCGATCGCCTGCGCCTCCCTTGAGCCCCGGATCAAGCGCTGCGTCTCGATCTTTCCGTTCCTTTCCGACTACAAGCGGGTCTGGGAGATGGACCTCGCCAAGGATGCCTACGGGGAGCTCCGGACATATCTCCGGCAGTTCGACCCTCTCCATGAACGCGAGGAGGAAATTTTCAACACGCTCGGCTACATTGACGTCCACCACCTCGCGCGTCGGATCACAGCCCGCGTTCTGATGGGCCTCACCCTGATGGACAACATCTGTCCTCCATCCACCCAGTTCGCGGTCTTCAACGCCATCCGCTCCGAAAAAGAATCCGCGATCTATCCGGACTACGGACACGAGGGGCTCCCCGGATTCCCCGACCGTGCCTTCCGGTTTCTCACCGCGTAAGACGCGGCTGTTGATCGGACGCCACGAAACGTCCCTATCACCCAGGGGAAGTGTTTTTTTGTCATTCGCCCCGACACAGCAATGAGCTGGCATGAGGATCCGCTCGAGCACACTTTCGCGGAGTGGCGGGCAGTTTACTGCGTTGACATGCCGACCCAGATAAAACCGCGAGGAAGGTTCCGGATCGGTTGGCTGAGGCGGAACCTGCGGTATTCGTAATCTGGAAGTCCATCGCCGTCATAGTCGCCAAGAGCAGGCATCAGGGAGGTGTCTCCCACCGAGGTCTCGATGACGCTCAGATCCGCGCCTTGCAGATTGTCATCGCCAAAAACCCTGTAGACCACCCCGTCAATCGGGGCGGAAGTGAGCGGGCTGCCGCTGAATACCGCGCCTTTGCGAACCGGGCAGGTGAATGTCAGGTAACTCTGGCCGGACTGATCAACGAGGTCTGCCTGTTGTTTCCCCTCGTTTCCACCGCTTCCGAGCGGATCGGTGTCCATGGCAAAGTGTTCGAGATTTGTTTCGCCGTTGGCACCGGGGGTGGCTGGAATCTGGTCGTTGGTTCCCGGTGTCAGTCCCTGGCTTCTGGTCCACCCCTCGAATGCACTGATTGCAGTAACCTCCATGGCATTGATGTAGGCAAAGGTGGTCGTGCCGTTGGAACTCATCTGCGTCGCGGTCAGATCGATGAAGATCTCGCCAAACGCGTTGGGCTTGATCCCCGGAACGGTCGCGGCTTCGTCATCATTGCCGTCATAGATTCCATTTGCGCCGATGTTGTTTCCCGTGGTGGCGAGAGTCGCCGAACCGCTGTTGGCCCCGGCGACATGATAGGTGGTTGAGCGTGTGTCTGTCGTCGAGCGGGAGCCAAAAAACTTGAAATCATAGAGCAGGTTGGGATCCAGCCCGGTAAGGAGGAAGCTGCCCGGCGTGTCGTCGCTTCCCCCGTTTGGCAGGCCGTCCGCCGTGGAGTAAAAATAGTCCTCCGTTGCCGTGGCCACAGCAAGGTTCCCCAAAAGCGAGACGCTGGGCAGAAGCAGGCCTCCGTTGAGCTTGCCATTCATGAGGAACCCTCCCGTGATGACGAGGCCGATGCCGGTGGCTGCTCCGGTTGAGTCCTTGAGATTTCCAATGTGTTCGCCGGAATTGACATTTCCTGATCCGGCTCCGCCACCCCAGTTGTTCCAGTGGTTCCCTGCCGGGTCGGGAGAAACGGTGTTGTCGCCATTGGTGCCATCGTTCGGACCAAAATCGAAGAGCAGTCTTTCTCCGGGCTGCAGCGTGGCGGGATTTGCCGGGGCCGTGCGGTTCGGTGACAGCACCGCACCCAGAGCGGCACGGATTTTCGGCACCCACAGGGACCTCTGCCCGGCACGGGTCATGTGCAGCGTGTCGACGTAGAGCGCGTTGAGTTCGGTTGAGCTCAACGCCACAAAATCCGCAGGCAGGTCGATGTAGTGGAGCCGGGCATTGCCGGCCCCCGCAATATGAGCGGAGATCAGGGCGTTCGCGCTCAGTCGCTGAGTCGTCTTCGGCGCATCTCCCTCAAGAGCAGGACTCCGTGGAATTCCCATGTAGAAAATATCAATGCCCGGCTGCACCGCATGAACGGCATCCACAAAGATCACAAAGCGATCCCGCACCTGTTCGCCGGTCGCGGGTGCCGTTGCATCGATCAGGTCGTTGATTCCCGACCACATCACAATCGCCCGTGGGTTGTAAGGCAGGACGATTTCGTTGATGTGGTAGAAAAGGTCCCCGAGCTTCGAGCCTCCCAGCCCGCGCTGAAGGATCTTGTAATCGGCAAAATCCCGCCGCAAATCCTCCCAGCGCCGGATGCTCGAACTGCCCAGAAAAAGCACCGCCCCGGACGGCGGCGCATCCAAGGCGTCCTGCGCTTTCCAACGGTCAACTGGTGGCTGATAGGTCTGGGAAAATACCGGCTCCGCCACAAACCCGGTCAACGCGGCCGCGAGACAAAAGATCATGACGCGGGAGGTGATGGAGGGGGGGATTTTCATGCGCTGACATTCTTGGCGAACTTTGTCGCTGGAACCGACTATACAGTCAATACACTTACAGCGATATGATGTCCAGTGCCCAATTGTTTTTTAGCCCGGCACTGTCGACGGGTTAAAACAAACAGGTCGGCAAACCGAAGTTTGCCGCCCTGCCCGTAAACCTCATCCCAACCTCCCGCTCAATTCCGGCGACGGCGGCGGAAGACCGTGATCACTGTCAGACCGCCTGCGAGCAAAGCCCAGGTGGAGGGCTCGGGGATGACTCAGAGCCGTTTCATCTGAAAAGCGCTGAAGCAGGCCCTGAATGGATGAAGTGAAAAACAAATAGACATTTGGAACCTGATCTGCCAGTAAGATCGGGATGAAAATTCAGGAGGCCAGCGAAAACTTG
>Ga0247842_10000780_pt1 | contig 60690 bp, 65 predicted proteins | sample LaCruzMarch2015__3_FD_192411 | JGI IMG/M metagenome (GOLD analysis project Ga0247842, IMG submission 192411) | Freshwater microbial communities from meromictic Lake La Cruz, Castile-La Mancha, Spain - LaCruzMarch2015_19m | ecosystem: Environmental > Aquatic > Freshwater > Lake | place: Spain... | reverse complement strand
CAACGGCGGCCTGGGGTTGGCCTTGCGCGAGGCCAACTACTTCGTCTCCGACACCAACTACGGCTGGGGGCCTGAAGGGATTGGCGACCGCACCGACATCGGCCACTGGTGGGAGTGGTTCCGCGGGCCAGAGAGCGCCACTATCCTGGCTGCTCTCTTCCAGGAGTCGGAGCAGCACTGCAGCTACTCTCGCATGGAGGAGAATCCAGACCCGGGCGGGGAGAACGAGGCGATCCTCTTCAAGTCCTGCTTCCCCAACTCGGCGCTGCGGGGGAATGCCGGCGATCCCATCCCTCCCATCGGGAGCAACCCCCTGAAGGGAGAGGACAGCTCCTCCCCCTACCACACCGTGGCCAATGCCAAGGGGATCTACCTGGACTTGCTGCTTTCTTTCCAGCAGCATCCGGAGAAGCTCTTCATTGTTGTTACCGCCCCTCCCCTTTCCGATCCCACCTGGGCAGCCAACGCCCGGGCCTTCAACCAGTGGCTGGTGGAGGATTGGCTGAAAGACTACCCCCTGACCAACGTCTTCGTCCTCGACTACTACAATGTCCTCACCTCCAACGGGGGGAGCCCCTCGGTCAATGACCTGGGCTGGGAGAGCGGCCATCATCACCGCTGGTGGGAAGGGGCGGTGCAATATGCCAGCACGGGCGGGGGAAACGTCAACGCCTACCCCAGCGGGGACGACCACCCCAGCCAGGCTGGCAACTTGAAGGCTACCGGGGAACTGGTCGACCTGATCAACTGGGCCTACGCCTGCTGGCAGGGAGGGGAGGCTGCCCCGGTTCTGCTGGGGAGCAGCGCTGCTCCCGGCGAGGGGGTCTCCTTCTGGAGTCCGGTCACCTTGAGCGCCTCCTGCAACCAGAGCGGGAGCTGGGGGGTGACGGTGTGGAACGCCCAGGGGGTGGAGATGAGCGGCTACGGTTCTCTGGTGGTCACTTCTACACTGCCGGGGAAGGAGCTGCGGGCGGTCTGGACCCCCACTCTCCCCTACCAGTTGGCCGGATGGCACCACGCCGTGCTCTCCTGGAGCGGGAGCGGGACTATGTTACAGGCGACGGTCCCCTTCCGCCTGGACAACTTCCCGGCCGGAGTGGAGGAGCTGCGCTGCCTGGCCTCTCCCACTGCCACCGTCCCCTTCCAGCCAGGGGCGGGGCAGCCCTTCTATCTGCAGGCAAGAGTGGTGAATCGTTCGACGGAGACTTTGGCGTCAGCTTTCCTGCCGGTGATGGGGGACGGGGCTTACCTGGGAGCGGCATCCTGGGAGAATCTGGAGGCGGGGCAGGAGGTCAGCGTGTCCCTCTACTGCCCGGGAGGGCTGGGGGCGGGAAGCCACCGGATCCGGGCTTTCCTCTGGTCGGGGCCGGGGGGAGCGCCGCTGGCCAGTCCCAGGGAGCTGTGGCTGGAGGTGGGGGGGTGAGGGGAGGATAAAGAAGGGCAGAGCGATGTGCTCTGCCCTATGGTCAAGCCGGCATTGGCCGGATAGTCTCGCTTATCCTTCCTTCAGTTCGGTCTTCTTTTCTTCCAACAAGGTCTTGGTCTTTTCAATGCTCTCTGTAACGATGCTTTTTCCTTTCTCCAACCCTTCCATGACCGCCGTTTTCCCCTTCTCGATCCCCTCCTTCAGAACCTCCGGTACTTTCTCTTTCAGTTCAAGAGCTTTCTCTTTCAGGTACTCACGTGTCTCTTCGCCGGATTTTGGCGCGAAAAGAAGGGCAAGGCCTGCACCAATGAGGCCACCGAGGATAAAACCCATGAAAAACCCACCACCATCGTCTTTAGCCATTCAGCTACCTCCTGTTCGATTCAACTGCACACAATGATCCTAACAAAAGGTCTCCCGCTTGTGCAATAATCCGCCATCCCCTACAATGCCGCCGATGCCGAACGGGAAAGCCTTAATCATCACAGAAAAGCCCAGCGTTGCGCGAGACATCGCCAAAAGCATGGGAGGATTCAGCAAGAAGGGAGACAGCCTGGAGTCCGAGAGCGCCATCATCACCTGGGCTGTTGGACACCTGGTCACTTTGGCAGAGCCGGACGACTACGACAAGCGCTATCGATTCTGGTTGTTGGAGCGGTTGCCGATCATTCCCGAGCAATTCCAACTGAAAGTGATCCCCAAGACCGCAGCCCGCTTCAAAGCGATCGCCAGCCTTTTGAAGCGGAAAGAAGTGAGCGAAGTGATCAACGCTTGCGACGCCGGCAGGGAAGGGGAATTAATTTTCCGTTACATCTATGAAGAGGCTGGGTGTAAAAAACCAATTCGCCGGCTGTGGCTTTCTTCCATGACCGACTCAGCCATTCGCACCGGCTTCCAGCAACTGCGTCCAGGCGCGGAGATGGACCTGTTGGCTGAATCGGCAAAATGCCGTTCAGAGTCTGATTGGCTGGTGGGGATCAATGCCACCCGGGCCTTCACCCGCCGCTTCGGCATGCTTCTATCGGTGGGACGCGTTCAGACGCCAACCCTGGCTATCCTCGTTCATCGCGAATTGGAAATTCAAGCTTTTCTCCCGGAAACCTACTTCGAACTCTTCGCTACTTTTGCTGCGGCGGCTGGCCAATACCAGGGCAAATGGTTCACGCGAGGCAGCGATCGCTTCACTGTCCAGCAAGATGGAATTGAGGTGGAGGCGAAGGTGCAGAAGCAACCGGGGATTATCACCTCCCTGGAACGCAAGGAGAGCATCCAGCAGCCTCCCCTACTCTTCGACCTGGCTGAATTGCAGCGTGAAGCAAACCGCCGTTTTGGCTATTTCGCCAGGCGGACCTTGGATATCGCCCAGAGTCTTTACGAGAAGCATAAGCTGATTACTTACCCGCGCACCGATTGCCACTACCTTAGCTCGGACATGATCCCCCAGTTGCCGGCGGTGATCTCCAACCTTGCCAGCGGAGAGTGGGAAGAATTTGCAAAAGAGCTGCTTTCCCTCGGCAAGTTGCCGATCGGGAAACGATTGGTCGATGATGCCCGTATCACTGATCACCACGCCATCATCCCCACCCTCTCCAAACCGAAGCTGACCGGCTTGAAACCGGAAGAAACGCGGATCTTCGATTTGATCGTGCGCCGTTTCCTGGCGGCTTTTTATCCGGCTGCACGTTGGGAAAATACCCGTTTGGTGACCGAAGTGGAAGGGGAGAAGTTCCGCACCGAAGGGCGCAAGCTGAATGATATCGGGTGGCTGAAAGTCTATGAACGCCCCAACCGGGAAGAATTGCTGCCTGATCTGTTAGAGGGAGAAGCGGTGCAGGTGGTCGAGACCCAGTTGGAAGAAAAGCAGACCGCTCCCCCACCCCGCTTCAACGACGCTACCCTTTTGTCAGCCATGGAAGGTGCAGGGAAGCTCCTTGACGATGAAGAGCTGCGGGAAGCGATGAAGGAACGAGGGTTGGGAACCTCCGCGACTCGAGCGGCGATCATCGAGCGCCTGATCGATGTGGAATTCGTTCAGCGTGAAAACAAGGCCATTATCCCGACGACGAAGGGGATTGAGCTGATCCGGGCCATCGAGATCATCCAGATCCCCGAGTTGGCCTCACCCGAGTTAACTGGGAATTGGGAGCACCAGTTGGTCCAGATCGAAAAGGGCGAGACACCGTCTTCGCACTTCATGGAGGAGATCGTTCGCCTGACCCGTGAAGTGGTGGAGAAGGTAAAGGAATCCAAGGAAGTAGAAGCCTTCCGCGCCGCGGTCAACGAACCGCTTGGGAATTGCCCTCTTTGTGGCGGAGAAATCCGAGAGACCAAGATGGCCTACTCCTGTTCCAACTGGAAAGAGCAGGGGTGCAAGTTTGCCATTTGGAAACGGGTCGCCGGCAAGATCCTGACCCGGGGGCAAGCCAATGAATTGCTCAGCAAGGGGCGTGTTGGCCCGCTTTTTGGTTTTCGTTCGCGCGCTGGGAAACCCTTCCGAGCTATCCTGGTGTTACAGGGAGAGAAGGTCGTCTTCGAGTTCCTCAATGACCGTCCCGGTTATGTCCGGAAAGAGAAAGCAGTAACGGCTGTAGAGGATGGTACCGGCGCAACCTTGTCCCCACCCAAGCGGAAAGTGGTTCGCAAGAAAAAAAGCGCCCTTACCAAACCTCATCCCGGCAAGAGTCTTTCCAGCCAAACTGTCGCCAAAGCGTCGGCAGCCAAGAAAATCGTACGAAAAAGAACGGCTGTAAGCAGTGCAAAAAGCAAGGGGACTAGAGCAGTTGACAAGGAAGTTGCGGACAAAGAAGCCCTTCCCAAAAAGGCAGCTCGACCCCGCAAGAGCCGGCTGGTTGGAGAGGAGAAGAAGGAAGTACAAACATGACCCTCCTTCAAGTGCTGGTTCTTTCGATTATCCAAGGCCTGACCGAGTTTCTACCCGTATCTTCCTCCGCTCATCTGGTGCTCGTCCCGGCCTTGCTGGGGTGGCCGCACGCGCCAGTGACACTCGATGTAGCCTTGCATTTCGGAACACTCCTGGCATTATTCGTCTATTTCTACAAGGACATCATCCTTCTTCTTAAAGCTTTTTTCTTCTCCCTGAACATGCGCCACACCTTCAGCGAGGAAGAAAAAACCTATGTGCGGATGGTTTGGTGGATCATTTTGGGAACCATTCCAGTGGTTGTGGTGGCCCTGATCTTCAAGAAGAACATCGAAGCCGCCTTTGCTTCGGCTATTCCCTCCGCCATCTTCCTTTTGGTAACAGGAACGTACATGGCCTTGGCGGACATTTTCGCCACACCTCGAAAAGCCATCGGCCAATTGAACAGCGGCAGCGCCCTGGTCATCGGCATCTCCCAGGCAATCGCCTTGCTTCCCGGCATTTCTCGTTCCGGGACAACTTTGTCCACCGGCATGTTCTTCGGACTGAAACGGGAAGACGCCGCCCGCTTTGCTTTTCTCCTTGCGTTGCCGGCTCTTCTGGGAGCCTTTCTGCTTGAGATCTTCACCGTCCCATTGGGCGATCTCTCCATCTGGCTGATGCTCCTCGGGATTGTCGTCTCCTTCGGCGTGGGCATCCTATGCATCCATTTCTTCCTTCGCTTCCTGAAGAAAAATCGGTTGCTCTGGTTCAGCGCTTACTGCTGGGCTTTTGGCCTCTTTGCGCTCATCATGCTGTTGTGGGGATAGCCGAATCGAGTGAAGGTTTATATCTCCGCCGACATGGAAGGAATCTCCGGGATCGTTTCCTGGGAACAAGTCACCGAATCTCATCCAGAATATGCTCGCAGCGTCATTTTGATGGTGCGAGAAGTGAACGCCGCGATCGAGGGAGCCCTCTTGGGGGGCGCTACTGAAATCCTGGTTAACGACTCGCACGCTTCGATGCGAAACCTGCCTATCGAGGAGCTGAATCCCCGCGCTTCTCTTCTTTCCGGCAACACCAAGCCATTCTCGATGGTCCAGGGAGTGGAATCCGGTTTCGACCTGGCTTTCTTCCTCGGCTACCATGGGGCCGTGGGAAGCAACCAGGCTATTTGCGACCACTCCTACTCGTCCAGTTCGGTCTTTTCCATCTCCTTGAACGGGCAGGCGATGAGTGAAGCGGGGATCAATGCCGCCCTTTGCGGATTCTATGGGGTACCGGTGGCCCTGGTCTCAGGAGACGAGGAAACGGTTGCCCAGGCGCACACCCTCCTGCCAGATGTAGAGACAGTGGCCGCCAAACGGGCTATTGGACGATTCTCAGCCATCTGCCGCCACCCGCAACTGGTTCGTGATGAAATCCGGCAGAAGGCATGTCTCGCGGTGAAAGAAGCGATCCGCTTCCACCCCTTCTGCTTGATTCCACCGATTCAACTGGAGATCGTCTTTTCCCAATCGAGCAAGGCCGATTTCGCCGAACTCCTTCCCGGCTCGAAGCGTCTGGACGGCCGCCGGCTGTTCTTCCAGGGAGAGAATATGGCGGAAACCTTCCGCGCACTGCAAGCTTTCTTGGTATTGGCTCGCGCCACCAACTAGCCAATACACTCCTGGATTTTCCCATAGGTTCCCGCTCTCTCTCCTCGAGGAAGCGCATCTGATACACTAGCGCCATCGCTGCCGGGAGAACCGGGAATTTGGAGTCGAAGAAAATAGAACAATCCCTATTCGCGTTTGAGCTCTTCTCCTAAGTTCAATAGCCTGCCAACCTCCTCCTCGGCGAGATACGGGCTCGATGCTGGATGCGGTGCAGTATGCCATCATCTCTGGCTTCAAAGAAAGGGTGTGGGCATGAGTTTGCTGGGATTGGGGATCGATGTAGGCGGCACCAAGATCAAAGGGATCTGCATGAACGAGGCGGGGCAAGTCTTGGCCCAGGCCAATGCGGCTACCGGCAACGGCTCATGCGAGGAAGAGGTGCTGGGGAACCTTTTTTCGGTCATTGACAGCCTCTTGTGCGCGGGGGAAATCGCCTCGATCGGGATCGGCTGCGCGGGACCGGTAGACCCAGTCCTTCAGATCGCGGCAATCGCGCCGAATATCGCTTTCATGCGCAATTATCCGCTTGGAAGAGTCGTGGAGGCTCGCTACGGTCTTCCCACCCGAATCGAGAATGATGTCAAGGTAGCTGCCCTGGGGGAGCTCTATTTCGGGCAAGGGATGAATGTGCAAGACTTTGCTCTGGTCACCTTGGGGACCGGAATCGGTGGAACCATCGTACATGAGGGCAAGCTGTTGCGTGGGGTTGGGAACGCTGCCGGAGAGATAGGCCACTTGACCCTGGAACCTTTCGGGCCGCCATGCGGCTGTGGCAAGCTGGGGTGTTATGAGGCCTTGGCCTCGGGGACAGCCGTTCGGCGATCTTTCCTTTATGCTTTGGGAAGGGGCCGCCACTCGAAATTGGCTAGTCTCCCGTCCGAGGAAATCGACACCGTACGAATCGCTGAAGCAGCGCGGGAGGGTGACAGATTAGCCCGCGAGGTCTTTGAGGTTTCCGCTTTTTACACCGGACTGGCTCTTTCCTACTTGATTGTTCTACTGAATCCGCAACGGATCATCATCGGAGGGGGGATGTCTGCCGCCCTTGATCTGATGTGGGAAAAGATTCAAGAGACTTTAGCCCTGCACACCATGGATTACTCGTTGCGACAAGTGGAAGTGGTTCCTTCCGGCCTGGGAAACCGCGCTGGTGTATTGGGCGCCGCGATGATGAGCATCCGAACGATCAGGCCGGATATTCGATAGAAATACTACGGAAGCAAACCTTGCTCCTGCATGGACTGTGCTGCTTCCAAAACGCCAAGGTAAACGTGGTCGAAACCCAAACCTCCCTGCAGATAAACCGCATAGGGAGGAACCATGGGGGCATCGCAGCTGAGCTCCGAGGTCGCGCCGCTGATGAAAGTCCCAGCCGCCATGACGATCGGATCCTCGTATCCCGGCATGCGGCACGAAACAGGGGTTGCCCTGGAATCCACCGGTCCAGCCCGCTGAATACCACGAGCGAAAGCCAGAACCCGCTGGGAGGTCTCCAGCAAGATCGTCTGGATGGAATCATTGCGCTCCTCCCCTGCTTCGGGTGAAACCTGAAAGCCAAGACCGGCAAAGAAACGAGAAGCGAAAACTGATCCCTTCAAAGCTTCACAGACCGCCAGGGGTGCTAGAAATAAACCCTGGAAGCACGGACGGAGAAATCCTTCGGTAGCCCCCAGCTCTTTCCCCAAGCCTGGCGCGTAGAGTTCCTCAGCCACTCGCGCGACAGTTTCGGCATTCCCCGCCAGATACCCACCCGTAAGCGCCAGACCGCCTCCCGGGTTTTTAATCAGCGAGCCGCACAGCAAGTCGGCCCCGTACGCAGTGGGTTCGTGTGGACGAACGAACTCTCCGTAGCAATTGTCAACCAACAGGCAAGCCTCGGGCATCTCCTCCCGCAGTATGCCAAGATCCCGGCGAAGCTCTTCCTCAGTCGGGCCGGGACGGATTCGGTAACCTCGAGAACGTTGCAGAAAATAGAGATTAGCTGGAGGAATTGAGCCAAGGCGGCCTTCACTGATGGTCACCTCTACTCCCTTTGTGGAAAGCCAGGAGAAAGTGGGGCGCAATGATTCGTAGGGCTCCCCATACCAGCAGACAACCCGCCTGCCGGGCTCCAGCAAGGCGCGCAGAGCGCAGGCCATCACATGGGTGGCGGAAACGAATTGGACACGCACCAAGGCATCCTCCGCTTCCATTGCCAGAGCAAAGACGTTCTCCAGTGCTTGCCGGCCATAATCGCCGATGCCATAGCCGGAGGAACCCTTGAGGTGCGCTTCGTCGATGCCAACCTGGTGAAATGCCTCAAGGACTCGGGTAAAAACCAGGCGCCGATTCCCTTCCAGGCGGCGAAACTCTTCCTGTGACTCAGCCTCTGCCTTTTCAGCCAACCGGGTCAAGCTTTTGTCAAGCATCCCTCTCGGAGACTTCCAGGGTTTTCTCCGACCGTTCCTTTCTTTGGCGATCACGTTCCACCAAGGCAAGAGCGGCAAGCTCTTCGAGGTGATCGCCCCGTGTGGCAGAGACGGCCAGGGAAGGTGTATTGGCTCGAAGGAGAATCGTCAGCCAGGGTGCATCAGGTGACAAATCCAGCTTGTTGACAAGGGTCCAGAGGGGACGATCGTGCAAACCGAGGGTGGCAATCACCTCGCGAGCCACAGCGATATGCTCCAGCGCTTTGAGGTCTGAACCATCCACCACCAGCCAAATCAGATCGGCGTCCTGAGACTCCTCCAGGGTAGCGCGAAAAGCCGTAAAGAGATGGTGAGGAATCTTCCGGATCAAGCCAACGGTGTCGGAGAGGAGGATGTCGGAAGTTCCCTTGAGCAGGCGAACCTTGGGATCCAGGGTAGAGAAGAGCCTGGAAGAGATGACTGTCTCGCTGCCCGTCAAGGCTTGGAAGAGGGAAGATTTCCCAGCATTGGTATAGCCAAGCAAGCTGATCATGAATAGATCTTTTTTGCGACGGTTGACTCGAATCAGACAACGATTCTTCTTCACCTTCTCCAGGTCGCCTTTCAGCCGATGAATGCGTGCCCGCATCAAACGCCGGTCGACCTCCAGTTTGGTCTCCCCGGGACCACGCGTGCCGATCCCTCCGCCCAGCCGGGACAGTTGCCGCTGGCTCCCTACCAATCGCGGCAACAGGTATTGCAACTGAGCCAGCTCCACCTGGATCTTGCCTTCTTTGGACTGCGCCCGCCGGGCGAAAATATCCAGGATCACCTGACTGCGGTCGATGACTCGCACCTGCAGTTTTTCTTCCAGATTCCGCAGTTGGCTGGCGCTGAGTTCATCATCACAGACCACCAGTGTCGCACCGCGTTCCTTGACCATCCCCTTCAGCTCTTCAACCTTCCCTTGCCCAAGATAGGTTCGAGGGTCCGCTTTTTCGCGGTGCTGCGTCATCGTCTCCAACACCTCGCCGCCAGCTGAGACGACCAATTCTTTCAGCTCGCTCAAGAGGTGAAGGGTCTCGTAAGGGTCACGCTGCGGCGGGTCAATGGCGATCAAAATGACCTGCTCCCGCTCCTCTTGGATAGATATCGTTGTGGGTTGGGTCAAAGCTCAGGGAGTTGCTGCGCCTAAAAGGATGGATAGTCCTTGGTCGTAGGCCGGGTCTTTTCCATCCACAATATCCTGTGCGGTGGGGATGACTTCAAGATCCGGCGAGATCCCCTTCTTATGGATAGACTCCCCGGAAGGGGTCAAGTAACGAGCGGTGGTAAGAACCAAAGCGCTTCCTTGTGAAAGTTGGAAAGAAGTTTGGACGATCCCTTTGCCGAATGAACGCTCGCCCACCAGCGTTGCCAACTGATGATCGCGCAAGGCGCCGGCGAGGATCTCCGCAGCGCTGGCAGTGCCTCCGTCGATCAAGACGACGATAGGAAGCTGGAATTTAGGGGTAAAAGGCGTGGAGTGAGAAACGCGCTTATTTCCATCGCGGTCCTCCAGGATGACGATAGATTGGTTGGCAGGAACCAGATAGCTGGCTACATCAATCACCGAGGAGAGAAGACCGCCGGGGTTCTGGCGGAGATCGAGTAGCAGTTTCTGCATCCCTTGGCGGGAGAGTTGCTCCAAGGTGCGGCCGAAATCATCGGCCGTCTGTTCTTTGAAGCCGAGCAGGCGGATCATCCCGACACCTCCTTCCAGCATCTTCCCGGAAACGGACTGCACCGTGATTTGGGCGCGCGTAAGGGTGAATGCGAGGATTTCACCGCTTCGTTCCATCAATAATATTACTTCCGTTCCAACCGGTCCCTTCACCTTTTGGGCAATCTGGGTAATGGTGAGGCCTTCGACCATGGTCTCACCCACTTTCACAAAATGATCTCCCGAGCGAATGCCGGCAACTTCAGCAGGGGTATCCGGAAAGACCGAGATCACTGTCGGCCGGTCGTCCTTGGATCCTAGTTCCATTCCGATTCCGCCATAGGTGCCACTGATCTCGGAAGTCCAGTCGGTATAGGAAGAGGGATCCAGGTACTGGCTGTAGGGATCGCCCAAGGAGCCCACCATTCCCCCCAAAACGCCGTTCATGAGCGTGCTGGTGCTGACATCCTTCTCCAGGTACTCGTCGCGGATTTTCGTGTTGACTTCGTCGAAAAGCTGCCATTCATCGCTGGTGAACTGAGGATTCTGAGGAGGTATAAAGGCTGGCTGGATGGCTGGCGCAAGATAATAACCGAGCACAAAGCAGGCCAGTGCCAGCAACAGCCCGGTCACCAGGGTGCGCATACGAATTCCTTTGTTCATCGCTCACCGCCCATTAGGGCAGCCACTCCAAGGGGTCGACAAAATCGCCGGAAACCCTCACCTCAAAGTGCAGATGAGCGCCCGTCGTCAACCCGGTGAGACCAATCCACCCGACTACTTGGCCCTGTTCCACTTCTTCGCCGGTATCGACGGCGAAACCGGAGAGGTGGGCGTAGACGGTGGAAATGCCGTTGAGGTGATCAACAATGACGATGTTGCCGTACGTTCCCAGGTAATCCGCGGTCACCACAACACCTGCAGCCGAAGCAGCGATAGGCGCCCCGTAGGGCGCTCCGATATCGAGACCTCGATGGAAATCTCCCCAGTCTCGCCATCCGAAATAGGAGTTGAGGGATCCTCCGATCGGCCAGGCCAAGCCCGATGAGCCGGCTTCTCCGGTATAGGCAAAAGTATGAGTGCTGAGCAGCTCGGCGATGTAGGCCTGATCTTCCTCGATCTTCTGGACCAGCTCGGATTTCTCGCCTTCCAGGGCAGCTTGCTCCTCTGCCTTGACGACCAGGTCGGCTTTCTTCGGCGCCATCTCCAGGTCAAGCTGCTGCTGGGCTTGGGCAGTCTGCTCTTGGAGATAGGCATACTGCTCGCGCTGAGATTTGAGAAGATCATTCTGTTCCTGCAGTTGATTCCGTTGCACATTCAACTGGCCGATAAGCTCCTTGGTTTGCTGAAGCAGAGACTGATCCTCGCGGAAGACCCGCTGAAAATAGGTCAGGCGAGCCCCGAACTGCTGGAAGTCGCTGGAGGATAGGAGGATCTGCAAGTACTTGCCCCGGTTCAACTTGTATAAGGTGGCCATTCGCTGGGCCAAGATGGCCTGGCTTTCTTCCAGCTCCTTCGCAATTACCTTCACTTCCGCGTCTTTGGTTTCAATGCTTCCAGATATTTGATCGATGTTGAGGGTAACGTCTCCCATCTTCCCCTGATAAAAGGAGAAGTCTGCTTCCAACCCATACATTTGAGCGTTCATCGCATCCAATTCATTGAGCAGGTCGCTGTTGTAGGTGCTGGTTTCGTCCAGCCTGGCTTGCACTTCGGCAAGTTGTGCCTTGTAGGCATCCAGTTCAGCCTTCAGATCCTCGACCTCGGTGCCGGCAGCCGGCAGGCTGCTGTTGAAAAGGCTGAAAGCAAGGAACAAAAGGACAACCAAGACGAGGGCCCGCCAGGACACACTGCCGCGGGCTGTCGAGTTGCGGAAGGTTACCATGCTGTCCAGGCTGTTCTGTTCATACGTGCAAGAACCTCCTTATGCTAAGGTTGGCAGAAATGGCCCCAAGGAAGGAGCCCACCGCTACCAACACCAGGATGATCCAAATCTGGTAGGTGCTATCCGGGGCCATCGCTGACATAAAACTGAGCTGTTGCAGGCTGGCCACCAAAACGGAGCGCACCGGCACCAGGAGAACGCCGGCAATGATCGCCCCGACCAAACCATAGAAGATCCCTTCGATGATGAAAGGGTAACGGATGTAACTGTCCGTGGCTCCGACCAATTTCATGATCTCGATCTCTTCCTTGCGCGCGTAGACAGTCATCCGAATCGAAGAAGAAAGTAGAAACCAGGTGCTGGCCACAAAAAGCAAGGAGATGAGGATGCCGGCGATGCGGAAATAGCTGGCGAAGGCGATCAGGCGGTTAACGATGGCTGCATCATACTGCACCTCGTCAATCTCCGGGATCGCCTTTAGCTGGGCGACCAAGGCAGCAGTGACCTGGGGGCTCTTCGGCTTGATCTCCAAAGAAGCCGGCAAGGGGTTCACCATCAAGCTGGTGAGGACATCCTCGAAACCGGCCAAGTCGCGCTTGAGAGCGTCCATCGCTTCTTCTTGAGAGACATAGTTGACCGCCTCTACCTGCGGCCAGGTGACAACCTTGGCTTGCAATTCGGCCGCCATGGAGGGGGTCACCGTCTCCTTCAGGTAGGCCGAAACGCCGACCCGTTCCTCGAAGTTGCGCACCAGGTTGTTCACGCTGCCATCCAGGAGGAGAAAGATGCCGAAAACCAAGAGCGAGATCCCCGCCACTGCGATGCAAGCCACAGAGTACACGCCATTGCGGCGGACATTCAGCCAGGTCTCTACAAGAATCTTGCGGGAGAGCCGGATCGGGCTTCCCCGTTCACGATAGGGACGGCTGCGTATTCTATTGGCCATTACACCCTACCGGGGTCTATATTGTTACCGGGAGCTATCGTGCAGCTGGAGGACGTCAACTTGCCGCCTCAGGCTGAATCGTATCCGTTGCGATTTTCCCCCGCTCCAGGATCACCGTATGACAGCCCACCTTGCGAACGATATCTTCGTTATGGGTGGCCATGATCACTGTCGTCCCTTGCAGGTTTACTTGTTTCAGCAGCTCCATCAACTCCCAGGAAGTAGCCCAATCCAGATTTCCGGTGGGCTCGTCGGCCAGGAAGAGGGGGGGGTTATTGGCCAGCGCGCGGGCGATGCTGACTCGCTGCTGTTCCCCCCCGGAAAGCTCGGAAGGGAACAGGTTGGCCTTGTCAATGAGGTTGACCAGCTCCAAGACATAGCGCATTCGCTTCTTCGCTTCTCGCTCGGAGACTCCGATGACTTCCAGGCTGAAGAGCACGTTCTCGGCCACAGTACGCCGGGGAAGAAGTTTGTAGTCTTGAAAGACTGTGCCGATGGTGCGGCGAAGAAAAGGGATCTGCTTGTGTTTCAAACGAGCCAAGTCTCTTCCGTCTACTACCACCCGCCCCTGGGTAGGGATCTCGGCGCGGTAGAGCAGTTCCAACAAAGTAGACTTGCCGGCGCCGGAAGGTCCGGTGATGAAGATCATTTCCCCCTTCTCCACGCTCAAATTCACCTGATCCAAGGCGACCAGGTTGGGAGGGAAGACTTTGGAGACATTCTGCAACTCGACAATAGTGATGCCCGATCCGGGCACCTCAGTCTCCCGGCCTCTGGTACAGTCCCCATACCATCAGCACGATGTCGGTCTGAGCCAGCAAGCCTCTTCCGTCCGAGCGCGGAACGATGAGCAGGTGATTGGTTTGCACCGCTTCCTGATGCTTCACGTCGATTCCGCTGGTGACGTCAGAGAGCCCTCCTTTGGTGATGGAGGGATCCGCCAAACAGTAGGCCGAGCCAACCCGCAGGATGAACTGAGTCCCGGCTTGGCCGATAATGGAGTGGCCAGCCGGCAGCTCGATCACCTGGGGCGCCAGGAACTGGTCCAGGTAACTCTTGGTAATGATCGGATCCTCCACAGTTCCGGGTTGTCCGGTTTGCGCGGAAGTTTGACCCACCCACAGAATTCCGCCGACCAGCAAGCAGGCCAGAAGAAGGAAAACCAGCCAGGACACCCTGCCGGGAGCTGTCATGTTGCTTTTATTCTCTGCCACACTAGACTTGGGCTCTCTGTTCATGCCGCAGATTCTCCCAGATGAAAGGGGTGATGTCACCATTGAGGACGCGCATCACGTCCCCCACCTCATATCCGGTTCGATGATCCTTCACCAGGGTATATGGATGTAACACATAGGATCGTATTTGATTGCCCCAAGCCGCTGTAAGGTATTCTCCGCGCAACTCGTCGAGCTTCTTCCGCTCTTCCTCGACGGCCAATACAGCCAACCTGGATTGCAGGATCTTCATCGCTGTGGCTTTATTTTGCAGTTGTGATCGCTCGTTTTGGCAGGAGACTACGAACCCGCTCGGCAAATGAGTGATGCGGACAGCCGAATCAGTTTTCTGGAGGTACTGCCCGCCGTGGCCCGAGGAACGAAAGGTATCGATGCGCAGGTCGTCCGGGTTGATCTGCACCACCTGGCTCTCGATCTCTGGAACCACGTCAACCAGGGCGAAAGACGTATGCCGCCGGTGATTCCCGTCGAAGGGGGAGATACGCACCAGCCGGTGAACCCCTTTCTCGTTGCGCAGCAGCCCGTACGCTTTGCTGCCTTTGATGAGGATGGTAGAAGACTTGATGCCCGCTTCTTCTCCCGGAGAGAGATCGACAACTTCAGCCTTGAAGTGGCTCTCCTCCGCCCAACGAAGGAACATCCGCACCAGCATCTCGGCCCAGTCCTGCGCATCAGTGCCTCCCGCGCCGGCGTGTACGGAAAGAATAGCGTCGGAAAAATCATAGGGGCCGTTCAGATAGAGAGTTTCCTCCATCTCACGGTTTACTTTCCTCCAAACAGCCAGGCGTTCTCCCAAGTCGGACAAAAGAGGCGTGATGTCCTCCTCTTCCATCAAGTGCAGCCAGGTCTCCGTCTCTTCCAGCTCGTGGATCAAGCGTTGATGAAGGGTAAGGGACTCCTCCAAACGGGTCATCCCTTGCAGCACTGCAGTGCGACCTTCGCTCTGCCAGAAGTCAATCTGAGAACTGGTATTCTCCAGATCAGCCTTTTGAGAAAGCAGATCCTCCGGGTGAAAAGCGCCGGCTAGTTTGCGGAAAGCGCTGTTCAAGAACTGCACTTCCTGGCGCAATAAAGCCAGGTCTACTGGTTTATCCCGTGACATCTCTTGTATTTCTTTCCACTTCCGCAAGGACAGGGGTCGTTGCGCCCGGCCTTGCTCATATCGGCAGTTCGACCGGTGCTCTCTCCTCCCTTTCCAGCGGGAGAGGAGGGGCGAGCAGCGCTGGCCGTATTGGTAAAAGCAGATTGGGAGCTGCCCTCGCGATGAGTGAAAGTCGTATTGTCATTATCGCTTCCAGCCTGGGGTGCCGGGCGGGGACTGGTCCCGGACGATGCGGGTGTGGGCTTGCTGCCTACATGCCGCAGGGCCGCTGGTCCGCCGGCGCGTTGCGGCGCAGGCGTGGAGACGGGTTGTGATTGAGGTTTTACCTGCGCGCGGAAAAGGAACTTGACGGCATCTTCACGGATTGAGGCCAACATAGCCTGGAACATCTGGAAAGACTCCAATTGGTATTCTACCAGCGGGGATTTTTGTCCATAAGCGCGCAACCCAATTCCTTCTTTAAGGTAGTCCAGGTTATAGAGCTGATCGTTCCACTTACTGTCCACCACCCGCAGGATGATGTATCGCTCGATTTGGCGCATCAACTCGCTGCCGACCTCCTGCTCTTTGGCCTGGTAGAGAGCGATGGCCTGGTCGGTTGCCCATTCCACCATCTCGCGGCGATTCATATCCTCGTCTTTGGGACGCAGGTTTTGTCCGGTCAACTGGCTGAGGGCCTTCCAAAAACCCTCCACATCCCATTGATCAGGGGGCAAGTGGTCGGATAGGTGTTGGCCGGCAGCCTCTTTGACGGCTCCCTGGATCATCTCTTGGACATGCTCGCTGAGATCCGCTTGATCGAGCACTTTGCGGCGCTCGCGATAGATGGTCTCCCGTTGCGTGTTCAGTACATTGTCATACTCCAGCAAGTCTTTGCGGATATCGAAGTTGCGTGCCTCCACCTTCTTTTGGGCATTCTCGATGGCCCTGGAGAGGAGCATATTCTCTATGGGCATATCCTCGGGGACTTTCATTCGCTCCATCAGGCGGGAGACCGTCTCTCCGCCGAAGAGCCGCAACAGTTCGTCGTCCAGGGATAGGAAGAAACGGCTCGAACCCATGTCTCCCTGCCGTCCGGAACGGCCGCGCAGCTGGTTGTCAATGCGCCGCGACTCGTGACGCTCGGTGCCGAGAATGTGCAACCCGCCAAGATCGGCCACGCCTTCTTGCAGAACGATGTCGACACCGCGTCCGGCCATGTTGGTGGCGATGGTCACAGCGTGTTTTTGCCCGGCCAGAGCGATGATCTCGGCCTCTTTCTCGTGGTATTTGGCATTTAGAACTTGGTGAGGGATTCCCTTCTTGGACAGCAAACGGCTCACCGTTTCGGACTTCTCGATGGAACGGGTTCCAACCAAGACCGGCCGTCCCTTGGCGTACAGCTCGGTGATCTCCGTTACCACAGCATTGTATTTGGCCTTCTCTGACTTGAAGATCACGTCGGAAGCATCGGTGCGAATCATCGGCCGGTGTGTGGGGATGACCAAGACTGAAAGATTGTAGATCGCCCGCAGCTCTTCTTCCTCGGTGACAGCGGTACCGGTCATCCCGGCCAGCTTTTTGTACATGCGGAAGAAGTTCTGGAAAGTAATGGTGGCCAGCGTCTGGTTCTCCTGGCGAACGCGGAGCCCCTCCTTGGCCTCGATGGCTTGGTGCAAACCATCCGAATAGCGCCGGCCGAACATCATCCGACCGGTGAATTCGTCAACGATGATCACTTCACCGTCCTTGACGATGTAGTCGACCTCGTTCTTGAAAAGACGAAGAGCGCGCAGGGCGACCGAGACATGGCGGTGATGCTCGACGTTTTGGCTGGCGTAGAGATTTTCCAAACCGAAATAACGCTCCGCTTTGTGGGAACCCTCGGTGGTCAGAGTGGCAGTGCGCGATTTTTCGTCAGTATTGAAATCCTCCTCGGGGATCAAGCGGCGGGCAAGTTGCGCTGCTTTGTAATAGAGCTCGGTGGATTCTTCGGCTGGCCCGGAGATAATCAAGGGAGTCCGAGCCTCGTCCACCAGGATCGAGTCGACCTCGTCGACAATGGCATAGTGCAAGGGGCGTTGTACGGTATGAGCCGGGTCGATGGCCATGTTGTCGCGCAAGTAGTCGAAACCGTACTCGTTGTTGGTGCCGAAGGTGATATCCGCGCCATAGGATTCTTTGCGTTCCTGGTAGGAGGCATCGTGACGGATCAAACCGCAACGCATCCCCAAAGCTTCATAGATCGGTCCCATCCACTGCCGGTCGCGCTTTGCCAGGTAGTCATTGACGGTGACAATGTGAACCCCTTTCCCCTCCAGAGCATTGAGGTAGGCGGGCAATGTGGCGACCAGGGTCTTCCCTTCACCGGTCTTCATCTCGGCGATTTTTCCTTCGTGCAGGGCAATCCCTCCCAGGCACTGCACATCATAATGGCGCAGGCCGATGGTGCGACTGGCCACTTCACGCACCACCGCGAAGGCCTCCGGCATCAGTTCATCCAGTGTCTCCCCCGCTGCCAAGCGTTCCCGGAAACGGGCCGTGTAGGCTGGAGCATCTTCCAGGGCAAACCCAGCTAGTTTCTCGCCTTCACTGTTGATCTGTGCAACAAAACGCGAAAGCCTTTTCACCTCCCTTTCGTTGGAAGAGAAGAGGCTCGTCAGAAAATTGGCCATTTGTTACTCAGCCTGCGACAGCATGATTCAATCGATTTCCGGTTCGATCAGCCCGTAGTTGCCGTCCCCCCGCTTGTAAACGACCGTAACCTTGCTGTTGGCGGCGTTGCGGAAAACGAAGAAGTTATGGCCGATCAATTCCATCTGATCGACTGCTTCTTCCGGCTCCATCGGTTTGAGGTTGAAGCGCTTGGTCCTCACGATGGCGGGCTGTTCTTCCAGGGGAGCTGGCGGCATGGCGGCCAGAAAGGCTTGCTCCATCGGCATTTTCGCTTTGGCGGTAATTTTCTCCTTGTGCCGTTTGACTTGCCTCTCCAGCTTTTCAGCCATCTTGTCGATGGCGGCATACATATCAGATTCTTGTTCCTCAGCGCGGAGAATCGCGCCGGAAACCTGCATCGTCGTCTCTGCCTTGAAACGCCCCCGTTCCATGCTGAGAGAGACCAGCCCGTCCTGGATGTTATTAAAATAGCGATCTACTCGCTGCACTTTTTTCAAGACATAGTTGCGCAGGGCATCGGTTACTTCTACGTTTTTACCTTTTACCACTATTCGCATTTTCTTATGCCCCCTATCTAAATTTCATTCTTCCAAGTCGACAGGAGCGACCCAGAATTCACACTAACATTGGCTTCCTTCCACTGTCAACTCACTCTCCACTGCGGTATCCCGGAAACCACCCACTACCACCGTCACCTCTCCCAAAGGCGGCGCCTTCCGAAGCGCAAGACGCTCCTGCAAAGAAGAGAGGGGTCCCCGCCAAATCTCCTGGTATCGTTTGGTCATCTCACGGCAGACCGCTGCCGGCCGGTCTCCAAAGGATGTTCGCATGTCGTCCAAGGAGGAACGCAGACGAAACGGCGACTCAAAGAAGATAAGCGTTGCTTTGAGCATGGCCAGGGAAAGAAAAAGACGGCGGCGCGGCCCAGTCTTGGCGGGGGGGAAAGCATGAAAAAGAAAAGAGTGCATGGGCAACCCGGAAAGGGTCAGGGCTGCCAGGATGGCAGAGGGTCCGGGGATATAGTCTACTTCGTAGCCTGATTGGATCAAAGCCGGTATTAACTGCTGCCCAGGATCAGCCAGGCCGGGAGTGCCAGCATCGGATAGAAGGGCGATCCGTTTTCCAAGCTGCAGTTTCTTCTCTACCCAGGGCTGCATGGCGGCTTCCCGGTGCTTCTCCAGGCAGGTCAAAGGAACATGGATGTCGTAATGAGCCAGTAATTTGCGTGTCCTGCGGGTATCTTCGGCGAGGATCAGGTCAGAATCGCGCAGCACCTCCAGCAAACGATAGGAGACGTCCCCCAGGTTTCCGATAGGCGTGGCGCAGACCGTCAGTTTACCAGGAGAAGACTCGCTGCTGCGAGCTGTCACGCTGCCACGTGTGGGCAACTAGTGGCGGCACTCCTTCATGGCATACATCCGCTCGTCGGCAAGGCGGAAGATGGCTTCGCCATCGGTGGCGTCGGTCGGAAATGTAGCGACACCGAAAGATGCCCTCACCTTAACGACGCTGTTTTCCGGCAACATCCGATGCAATCGTTCAGAAAGGCGATCGATGACGACTTGCGCTTCTTTTCTCTCCGTATCAGGAAGGATGATCGAAAACTCATCTCCGCCGTAGCGGAAAGCTACATCGGAGAGCCGAATGGAGGCCCGTAGCGCATCGCCTACGCGAGCCAGCAAGTGGTCGCCCTCCTGATGACCATAAGTATCGTTGTACAGCTTGAAGCGATCCAGATCAATAATCACAATGGAGAGTTTCTGCCCATGCCGGCGGCTGTAGGAAAGCTCTTCCTCCAATCGCTTGAAGAAGTAGCGGTAGTTGTAGAGGCCGGTCAAGTAATCGGTAATGGCCATTTGCGCTGCTTCAGAATACAAACGAGCGTTCTCCAGGGTTGCTGCAGCGAAGTTGGAGAAAATGCTGATCAAGCGGAATTCCTCATCCCGGAAAGGTCGAACTCCAACACGGGAAAGTGTCATCACCCCGAAAACCTGATCCTTCTGTTTGAGGGGAATGACAAGCATCGATTCGGGCTCTTCGGGCGTATCGTCGATCTGTAAAACGCGATGATCTTTGGTCGTATCGTCAATTCGTTCGCCGATGCCGGTCTGGGCGACAAGCCCGGTAATGCCCTCGCCCAATTGCAATCGCGTGCCCAGGATTTGATCGGCGTAAGAGCCGGAGGCGACGATGCATTCGATCTCCTGTGTGTCTTCCACGCGTTGAAAGATCAACCCTTGCTCAGCTCCGCTCATCGTTTGGGCTGCAGCCAGGATGCGGTCAACAATGGCTTTAGTCCCGAGTGAACCGGTCAGCGTTTGGGCGATCTCGAAGAGGGTGGAGAACTCCTGGGCGCGTTGTTGCACCTCCTGAAAAAGGGTCGCGTTCTCAACCGCCAAGGCAGCTTGGTTGGCCAGAGTTTGGATGAAGAGCAACTCCTCCGGCACCAATTGTTGATAACTTGCCAGGAAAAGAGCAAAGACTCCTTTGACTTTTTCCTGGTACAGCATCGGCAGAAGTATCAGTTGCGCGCTTTCCCGATCATCCAAATTGGGCATCAGTTCAGAAAGACGCAGAACCAAAGGCTTTCGTTCATGGAGAAAACGCTCCATCCCGCCGTTCAAGAGCTGCAGCAGTTCCTCGGCCGTTCGCATGGAGATGCCGCTCTTCAGGGCGAGTTGGAAGTGTTCATCCAGCAAGAGGATGGCTGTCTTTTCCATCCCCAGGATCTGCCTGGCCGCTTGAGAAAGAGAACGAAGAGAATCGTCCAAGTCGAGTGAAGAGTTCACCTGGCGCGACATATTAATAAAGGAACGCAATCGCTCCAGGCTTCGTTGACTTTCCCGCATCAAGCGCTCTCTTTCCCACATCAGTGCCCAAGCGGCGGCGATTGGCTTTATCGCTTCCAGTTGGACCGGGCTGAAGATATTCTTATCACCGGAAAGAAGTTGGAGGGCGCCAACTGCTCTTCCATGGAAGACGAGTGGAATATGCAGCAGCGATGAGATCTGGAAGCCGGGGAATATTTCCGCATAGCTCGTCTGAATGATGTCGTCCAGGTCTTCAATGACCTTCTCTTTTGGATCGAAGAAAACGGAGATGCTTTCTCGCTCGCTGCGGACAATCTGGTCACAGCTTTGCCCCGTCGATAGTGAGAATAGGCGGATTCTCCTCTCCGCTTCGACGAAATACGACATGATGGCATGGTCTCCACCAAATTGACTGAGCAATCGAGACAAGGAAACGGCGATATTGGCGTCTATACGTGTCCGTTCGGTAAAACCTCCGAACAGCTCTGCCGCCCGTTTAAGTTGATCGAGCGAAACCGGACCTTGCTGCTGCGCCTTGTCTACCTGCTGCGGGCTGTTGGGTTCCGTGTTTTGGAGAAGCAACTTATCTGGCATGAGGAGAATTATAGCTCGATCGGCAGGCAGGTCTAGTTCTCCAGGCCGCGCGCTTCGAAAAGAACCTGGAAGGGGAAATGCTCCAATTCCGGCCAGGCTGTTGGGTAACGTGTCACTGCACCTGTCCAGCAATCGGAAAAGGGGATCCATCCAAGTCGCAACCGTAACCAGTTCAACTCCTCTCCCCTGATCGGCAAGTAGGAAGGGAGTTGAATAGGAGAAGAAAGACCAAGCCATTGGCAGGCCAAGCGATCCAAGTCGAGCACCAGAAAATCGTAGGTGGACACTCCAGCCATCGCCTCCAAGCCGCTCAGGCTATCCAAAAGAAAGCCGAACTTGGCGTAACGGTCAAAAGGCGCGCCTTGTTGAACCAATGAATCATGCGCTTCGTCAAGCGATTCTTTAAAAAAATAGAATTCTTCGAGGCGACGCAGGTTTGGAACCAGAATCCACGACTTTGCGAAGAATGAAGCGGCCAACCATCCACGCAGTTGCCGTTGCAAGACCAGTGGGAGTGACCGCCAATAGTAGAAGCCATCCTCGCCTGCGCTGGGGGCAATCTCCGGTGGAAGGGGATTTCCGGATTCGGCCCTGCCATCGAAAAGGGTCAGGATCAAAGGCGAGCCTACTCCCTTCTCGCTGACCCGCCGGAAAAAACGCGTCAGTTCTTCCTCCCCCGGGATGCTCAGACGATTGGAAAAAAACTCCGCCGACGGAAGCACCAGCGGGCAAGGAGGCACTATCCAACCTCTTAGGTCGAATATGGAACGTAAGGCATAACCCTTTTGCACAATCCCTCCTTTTTTCGTTGCAGAATGGAGCCTAGAGACCTTGCCGGCGCCCGGACGCCGGGTTGCCTTCCCCAGGTGAGGAACATTCTCCTGCGGGGTGGGCATTCCCCTTGGTCGACACATTCCCACCAGTGGACACTTTCAACTGAGTGGGCTCATTCAACTGAGTGGGCTCATTCAACTGAGTGGGGACAGATTTGAAATCTGTCCTCATAGCCTTCGGGGGCGATAGGGGCCTGCGAATGCTCGCCGCAGCGAGGATCTCACGATACATGCGCATGCGCCAGAGCAATCCCCGCCACCAGCCGATCTTCTGTTCCTTGCGCAATTGCCCGACTCCTTCCATTGGCACCCGCTCCAGCCGGATGCCGCAGGTGCGGATATACTTGCTTAAGACAGTCTCCAGGCCATAACCCACCCCAAGGCAAGGCGTGACCGCTTCCAACCAAAGTTGCCTTGTAAGACAGCGCTGTCCGTTCAAAAAGGGGGTTAGATTCTGGCTGAGGTCAGTCTGCCAACCCCCGTGGCGAAAAACGCCAAGGGTGGTCTGGGCTCGACCGGCTACAACCGGTTCAAGCAAAGCGGCGACATGCTCAGGACGCAGCCCCAACAGATCAGCGTCGAGCAAAACCAACAAGTCAGCTTCAGTCGCCAGCACGCCATCCTGAAGGGCGCGATCCTTCCCTCCGTTTTGCTCCCGTAAAATCACGCGCGCGCCAGCTTGAAGAGCTTGCCGGGCTGTGCCGTCGGTAGAGCCATCGGAGATGACCAAGACTTCCTCAACCAGCGGACAGGCAAGACAGGCACGCACCACCTTCGCAACAGTCCTCTCTTCGTTCCAGGCGGGGATCAAACAGGCGATTTTCATGGCAAGCAGGCGATCTCCTGGCGGAGGGCTTGCAGCAGCTCCTTCCGCTCAACAGTACGTATCAAGGCGCCATCCCGAAAGAGGCCGATTCCTTTTCCCAGCCAGATCAAGCCAAGGTCTGCCGCGGCAGCTTCACCAGGACCGTTCACCTCGCAGCCCATCACCGCCACAGTCAAGGATCGCTGAATCTCCGGGGCCAATTTTCGCACCGCCAACAGAAGCGGCTCCAGTGGTTGCCGTGTGCGCCCGCAGGTAGGGCAGGAAACCAGGCGAAGCCGGGTGGGACGTAAATTCATGCCCTCCAATAAAGCGATCGCTGCCTGAACTTCCATCTCCGGCGGAGCTGACAAGGAGATCCGAAGGGTGTCACCGATCCCTTCCGCCAGGAGCGGTTGACAAGCCAGCACCGAGTGCACCAAGCCCTCCGGAAGCGGGCCGGCTTCCGTCAAACCGATATGCAGGGGATGCTCGTAGCGCTGGGCAAAACGCCGGTTTGCCTCGATCGTATCGAGAGCATGACTGGCCTTGAGGGAAAAGATCAGGGGCTCGAAACCGGCCTCTCCGGCCAGGAGAAGGAAGCGCTCTGCTCCCTCCACCAGTTGCCCGGGCAAGTCTAAAGCGTGCAAACCCTTCGGCAGCGAGCCGCTGTTCAATCCAGCGCGTACGGGAATGTCTGCCTCCCTCGCTTGCCGCAATACTTGTAACTGCCCGGAACGTGTCATATTTCCCGGATTGATGCGCACTTTTGCCACGCCTGCGTCGATGGCCAAAAGGGCTAGCCGGGGTTGGAAGTGGATATCGGCGACAAGGGGAACTGCACTGCTCTTGACCAGCTCAGCCAGGACAGGGATCGATTTTTGGTCTGGAACAGCCATGCGCACAATCTGACAGCCGCACCGCTCCAGCCGCTTCAATTGTCTCAAAGAGGCTTTTAGATCATGCGGATCGCACTTCAACATGCTTTGAACGGAGAGCGGCGCTCCCCCGCCCACCGCTACCGAGCCCACCAGAACCCGGCGGGCGCTTACCATAGGCGGCGGATATCCTGGAAGGTAATGTAGAGGAAGAGGCCAATGATGAGGAAAAACCCTACTGTATGGATCATCTCTTCCAATCGACGGTTCACCCGGCGCCCTGTAATGGATTCGATCAAGAGGAAAATAATGCGCCCACCGTCGAATGCGGGAATCGGTAGAAAATTCAACACGCCGAGGTTGATGGAAAGGAAGGAGGTAAACCACATTAAGCTTAGGAAGCCGCTCTGCGAGAACTGGGCGGTTACTTGAACAATCCCAACCGGCCCGGTCAGATCGGCGATGCTGGCTTGACCGGTGATCAGCATCCCAAGGGAGAGAAAAACCAGGGAAATCAAACGCCAATACTGCACAAAAGACTGGACAAAAGCTTCTCCCAGGGGGAGTCGAACGGCGCGCGGGCCAATGCCCATCATCCATCGGTTCTCTGCTTTTGGGAAAGTAGGGGTCACTGAAAAGCTCAATAGTTGACCTCCTCTGTCCAGTTGCAGTTGCAGGGGATTGCCGGTTTTTGACAGTTGCTCGATCAAGCTTCGCTCCTGGTCCCACGTTTCCACCGGATTGCCGTCGATGGAAAGAACCTTATCCCCAGTTTGCAAACCCGCCACTTCAGCCGGGTAACCTGGCAGGATCTCTCCAATGACGGTGTCGTTGACAGCTGTGGGGGAGAAGATCGAGACGATCAAGATCAGCACCCAGGCGAAAACCAGGTTGAAGAGGACTCCTCCGGCCAGGATCAGAAAACGGCGCGGTTTGGATTGGGCATAAAAGCCGCGGGGGTCTTCCTCGTCGCCTTCCATGCCGGCGATATTGGCATAGCCCCCCAAAGGAAAAATATTCAGCCGGTAAATGGTTTCCTTTCTCTTGAAAGAGAAGATGGCGGGGCCGAAACCCAGGGCAAACACCTTCACCGGCACGCGGAAACCTTTGGCAAAAAGAAAATGGCCCATCTCGTGTACAAAAATCAATACGCCAAGCACGAGGATCGCCAAAAGAATGTTCCAAATCGTCAACAACGGCTGTTCTCCTTACAAGGATAGGATAAAGATACCATAGAAATAAACCAAAGGCGCGGTGAAAAGGAGGCTGTCCAGCCGATCCAGGAAACCGCCATGCCCGGGGATCGCATGGGAGGAGTCCTTGACGCCGGCGTCTCGCTTCAGCATCGATTCAAAAAGGTCTCCGAGCAGGCTGAAGAGGCTGATCAGGAGCCCAAGCGGGAGAAGAGGCAAGAGGGGCGTACCGAAAAGAAGGCCCACGGCAAAGACTCCGCCGACTCCGCCGAAGAAGCTGGCCAGTGTCCCAGCCAAAGTCTTCCCGGGGCTGATCTGGGGAAAAATCTTGCGTCTTCCCCACCAATGCCCGGCGAAATAGGCAAAAATATCGGAAAGAAAAGTTCCCACCAGGAAGAGCAGGAGAAAGTAGAGGCCATCCGGCCATTGACGCAAGAGGAAAAGCCAACGGAGGGGAATGCCGATATAGAGGAGTCCGAAAAAAAGAGAAGCGATGCGTTTGCGGTTATCCCCTTTCGCCGCGACCAGGAAATAGGTCGCTCCGGCAAGGAGCAATAAGAGGGCGATCCACTCCAACGGAAGGTAGAAGAAAGGGCTTGAGCAAAGAAAGATGGCTGCCAGGAGAAAAAGGGAAGCGCGACGATCATTCCATGGAACTGTGTAGAGGCCGCTCAGCTCCCAGAGTGCGAAGCCGCCAAAAACCAACAAAAGAACCCAGAAGAACCAGCCCCCCAGGTAGCTGCAAACCAGAACGACCGGCAGGAGGACCAGCGCAGCAAGGGTTCTTTGGCGGAGGTCGCGCTGCCGCGGGATATTTAGTTGCCGCGAGCCGTCTAGATGCTGCGGGTTATGCAACTGTTGTGGGTTGTCTGGATTCAAGGTTAGAGCCGGCCGAAACGCCGCTTGCGCATCTGAAACTCGGTTAAAGCGCGTTCTGCCTCCTCTGTCGTGAACTCCAACCAAGGCAATGTGGAGAAGAAGAGCTCGCTGTAGGCGATCGACCAGGTCAGCGCAGACCCGATAGTGTGGCTTCCACTGGTCAGGATCACCAAATCGGGTTCGGTCCAATTCTGTTCAGCGAAGTATTCACTGACCGTTTCTTCCAGGAAATGCTGCCCCTGGAAATGACGAACCAGTTCCAGCAGCATCTCTTTCTCGCTGTAGGCCAAACCGATGTTCAGCACAGGCGCCTCGGCCGGTTCGATCCAATCGCTCCGCAGGAAACGAAGCGCAACCCCCTGCCCAAGGAGAGGCGCTATAGCACTTTGGAAAGACCCCTGGGGGAAAGCCTCGGAAAATAAACAACTGACCTGCCGGCATCCCGCTTGGAAGAAAACTTCCGCCACTTCAGCCGATTTTTCCGCGCAACGCGAAATGGCCGCATTCATTTCGGCGTTTTTGTCGTGAAAGCCCTCGATCAGGATCGCCAAATGGTCTGGCGCCACGCCCTCGCTCATCTGCTTTGCACAATCTGCCAAGGCTTTTCGCTTCGAGGCTCGCGGTGGGGTGAGCGATAATTCTCATGGCACACCTGCGCGGTCAGTCCGGTACTCGAGCGGCGCAAGCAAATAAGCCGGATCGAGCCTAAAGGCTCGGCGGGAAAAGGCGGTTGCACCATTTCTACCGATTCCACAACCTCACCTGCTTGGGCCAACTCACCCTCCACTTCGTCCCATAGCCGCCCATAGTAACCCTGCAACTCCTCGGCTGACTTCAAAGAGTCCCCCTACACTTCCAGGATTTGCTGTTCTTTCTTGGCCAGCGCGTCCTCCACCTTCTCGATATAACGGTCCAGCAGCTTCTGTACTTTCTCTAACGTGTTCTTTTGCTCGTCTTCGGAGATCTTGCCGGCATCCTTCAGCTTCTTCAATTCCTCGTTGGCCACGCGCCGGTGGGCGCGCAACTCCACCTTGCCATCTTCGGCCATCTTCTTGGCCATCTTGGCCAGTTCGCGACGCCGTTCCTGGGTGAGGGGGGGAAAAGCGACTCTTACCACCCGCCCGTCGCTTTGAGGCGTAACCCCCAGGTTTGCTTTAAGAATAGCTTTCTCCACTTCTTTCAGCAGGGACTGCTCCCAGGGTTGAATCACCAGCAGGCGGGGCTCGGGGGACGTGATCGTGGCAACCTGGCTCAAAGCCATTGGCGCTCCGTAGTAAGGGACCGTTACCTTCTCCAAGAAACTTGGCGAGGCTTTCCCGGCACGGATTGAATGGAACTCTCGCAACAAGGCATCGATGCTCTTTTCCATCCGTTCCTCTGTTTGGTGCAGGATCTCTTCGATCATCTTACTCCTCCTTTACGATGGTACCGATTTGCGCTCCTGTGACCGCTCGCCGGATATTAGCCGGGTCGTTCAGATTGAATACCACGATCGGCATCTTATGTTCCCGGCACAGGGCTACAGCGGTCGCGTCCATTGCCTTCAAATCTTTGCTGAGAAATTCGGTATAGGTCATCTGACGGTAAAGGCGCGCTTCGGGGCAAATCTTGGGATCCGCATCGAAGATGCCATCCACTTGGGTGCCCCGAAGCAGAACCTCTGCCTCGATCTCGATCGCTCGGAGGGCAGCGGCCGAGTCTGAAGTAAAGAAAGGGCTGCCGGTGCCGGCAGCAAAGATCACCACGCGCCCCTTTTCCAAGTGACGGATGGCTCGGCGACGGATGTAAGGCTCGGCAATCTTGTCCATATCGATGGCAGTCTGCACCCGCGTGGGAACGCCGATGCGCTCCATGGTAGCCTGCAAAGCCAGTGCGTTCATGATCGTCGCCAACATCCCCATGTAATCGGCGGTAGCGCGATCAATCCCCACTTGATCAGCCATCGTTCCGCCCCGCCAGATGTTGCCGCCACCGACGGTGATGGCCACCTGACAGGGCAAAGAAACGATGCCCATCAGCTCATCGCTGATTCTTTCCAGGAAATTCGGGTCGATTCCGTGGTCAAGCGCCCCTTGCAGCGCTTCTCCAGAGAGCTTGAGCAGGATCCGGCCATAATTCATGGGTCTAGATCTCTTCTCCCAGCCGGAAGCGTGCGAAACGGCGCACGCGAATGTTCTCGCCGACTTTGGAGATCATCGTGGTAACCAGGCTGCCGATGGTCTTGCTGGTATCCCTCACATTCAGCATTTCCAGCAAGCAGTTGGTTCGGTAGAAATTCTCCACCTTGGAGGCGATGATCTTCTCCACTGCGCTCTCCGGCTTGCCTTCGCTGATGGCCAGCTCACGATAGATGACCTTCTCTTTCTCGATCATTTCGGCGGGGACATGTTCTCGTGCCACATAAGTAGGCGATTCTGCAGCAATCTGTAAACAGATCTCGTTCCCCAATTGCTTGAACTCATCGGTGCGGGCCACGAAGTCAGTCTCGCAGTTCAGCTCCAGAAGGACGCCCAAGCGGGAATCGTGATGAATATAAGAGAAGATCTGACCACTCTTGGCTTCTCGCCCGAGCTTTTTTGCGGCGCTTGCCAATCCCTTGGTGCGCAGCAATTCAATGGCTTTCTCCATATCACCTTCAGATTCCTTGAGGGTATTCTTGCAATCCATCATTCCAGCGCCGGTCCTTTGGCGCAATTCATTGACCAAGCTTGCGGTGATCTCCACCTTCATGCTCCTTCCTACTATTTTAACGCTCGAATTTCTCTTCTTGTAGATCGATCGTATCGAGATACTTCGCTTCCTCCTCCAACAATTCCAACACGGAGGGCAGCTTCCTCTCGGCTTCTTCTTCCTCTTCCTCTTCCTCTTCCAATTCTTCCGCAACGGGGACGGGAGGTGCAAACTCGGTGCCCTCGCGACCTTCAATCACCGCGTCGGCCATCTTCGCTGTCATCAGCTTGATTGCGCGGATGGCGTCATCGTTGCCAGGGATGGGATAGTTGATTTGGTCCGGATCGCAATTGGTGTCCACCACAGCGACCACCGGAATGTTCAGTTTATTGGCTTCCAACACGGCGTTTTGATCCTTGCGCGTGTCCGTCACAAAGATAGCCGCAGGAAGCTCGGCCATCCCGCGAATGCCTCCCAGGAAACGCAGCAGTTTGGTCTTTTCGCGATTCAAAGAAGAAACTTCCTTGCGGGGAAGACGGGCCATGATCCCATCCCGTTCCATCCGCTCCAGCTCTTCCAATCTCTCCAGGCGGCGCTTGAGAGTCTTGAAGTTGGTCAGTGTGCCACCCAGCCAGCGCTCATTGACGAAGAACATGCCACAGCGTTCCGCTTCACTCCGAACCGCTTCCTGAGCTTGCTTCTTGGTGCCCACAAAGAGGACCGTGTGACCTTCCGCAGAGACGGACTTGATGAAAGCGTAGGCGTGATCCAAGCGTTGCACAGTGAGTTGAAGATCGATGATATAGATCCCATTGCGCTCGGTGAAGATGAACTTCCTCATCTTGGGGTTCCAACGACGGGTCTGATGCCCGAAGTGGACGCCTGCCTCAAGCAGGCTTTTCATGCTGACAACTGCCATGTAAATCCTCCGATCGGTTTTTTCCGCCGCGACCCTCTACTGAGGACGAAGCCTGATTCAGGCCACCGCGCCCTCATCCGGCCGCGTGTGAAATCGAAACAGTATACCAGAGCGCCCCCTCCAAGGGCAAAGGAGAAAAGGGGACAGATTTATTTATTGAGCCATCCTAGGCTAATGGTAACCGATTAATATCTGTCCACACAGCAATTCAGCTGCATTGAGAAAAAAAGAAAGACTGACAGGGGAAAATAGATCTGTCCTCTTGTTAGAGGATGGCGTAGTTGCGGCCTGGGAGCGCCTGCACGATACCCTTTACTTCCAGCATCGAGAGCAAAGCCATCGTTTTGGATGCCGGCCACGGGCCACGGGCAACGATTTCCTCCAGGGAAAGTGGAGCGGCGGCAAGCAGTTGCTGCAATTCCTCCTCCTCGGCAGTGAGAGCAGGCCGGGCGGTTTGCGGCGCAAGAGGGAAGAGCTCCAGCCTCAGCTCCTCCAGGACATCCTCTGCCTTCTCTACCAGCTTTGCTCCTTGCTTGAGAAGACGATGGCAGCCAACCGACTGCGGAGAGGTAATTGGACCAGGGACGGCGAACACCTCTCTCCCCAGTTCAAGGGCAAAGTCGGCAGTCAATAGTGTACCGGACCGTTCTCCTGCCTCGACCACCAATACCCCCAATGAGAGGGCGGCGATGAGACGATTGCGAGCCGGAAAATGCCAGGGCGCTGGCTCGATAGGCGGAGGATACTCGCTAATCAGCAGTCCGGCAGAACGCAAACGGTGGGCCAACCCCACATTTTCGGGCGGGTAGATGTGCTGGAAGCCCGAACCCAGGATGGCCCAAGTGCGTCCGCCATTCTCCAGAGTGGCTCGATGCGCTTCCGCATCCAAACCTCTGGCCAGTCCGGAGACTATCGTCAATCCAGTGCGCGCCAATTCAGCGACCAATCGCGCGGCTACTTGCCGGCCGTAAAGCGAGGGCTGACGCGTGCCTACTACGGCCAAAGCGGCTCCTTCCAAGGTCCCTTCTCCCCAGAGATAAAGCCAGGGAGGCGGGTCAGAAAGGTGCTCCAGACAAAGCGGGTAACCGGCCTCCCCCCGCCACAGCAAACGCACTCCCTGGGTGCGACACCAGGCTATCGTCTCCTCAACCTTTTTCCAGTCTGGCTCTTGCAGCCATTGAGCAGCTGCCTCGGGCAGGGCCAGTTCTCCGATCAATTGCCTGGCTCGGGAAAATACCTGAACCGGGTCAGCGCGGATGAGAAGTTCCAGAATGCGTTTTACAGAGAGGGTAGCAGCCAGGAAAGTAATGGCGAATTTATTTTTCTCTTCACTTAGATCCAATCGACAGCTCCTCGGTATTGCAAAGCCTCAGCCAAGTGCTCGAGGCGGATCCGCTCTTGGCTGTCCAGGTCGGCGATGGTGCGGGCCAACTTAAGGGTGCGATCAAAAGAGCGTGCTGTCAACTGCAAGCGGTCTGCCGCCTGGCGGAGGAAAGACTGCTCGCTAGAGTCGAGGGCACAGAAACGGCGCAGCAGTTTTCCTCCAAGCTGCGCATTGGTTCGGATGCCGAAGGAGGCATAACGCTCGGCCTCTAAGACGCGACAGCGGGCTACTCGACCGGCGATCGCCACGGAAGGCTCCCCGCTGCCGTCTCCTGTCAATTCCTCGAGGGAAAGCGGGGGCACTTGCAGGTGGATGTCGAAACGATCCCAGATCGGTCCGGAAACCTGATTCCAATAACGCCTTACTTCTCCTGGGCCACAGCGGCACTCCCGCCTCGGGTCCAGCCGGAATCCGCATGGGCAGGGGTTCATCGCCGCGATCATCATCACCTGGGCGGGAAAGACGGCCGTTCCATGTGCACGGGTGATCTGGACGCGACCTTCCTCCAATGGTTGACGCAAAGCCTCCAACACATCGCGGCGAAACTCGGGAAATTCATCCAGGAAGAGAACCCCGTGGTGGGCAAGAGAGAGTTCCCCGGGCGCCGGGTTGCTCCCTCCTCCAACCATCCCGGCATAAGACGAGGTGTGGTGTGGAGCGCGGAAGGGGCGGCTAGTCAATAACGCTTTCTCCTTGGAGAGCAATCCGCAGATGGAGTATACCTCGGAGACTTCCAAGGCCTCCTCGAAGGTCATCGGCGGCATCACGGTCACCACCCGACGAGCCAGCATGGTCTTCCCGGCGCCTGGACTGCCCACCATGATGAGATGATGGTTGCCGGCTACAGCCACCTCCAAGGCGCGCTTGGCCGTCTCCTGGCCGCGGATCTCGGCGAAGTCGCTGACTTGAACCGGTTCTTGGCCATAGGCGGTCCAATCCGGGGCCTCCAGGGGTGGGATGATCAAATCGCCCCGAAGGAAATCCACTGCTTGTCTTAAGGTGGAGACTGGGAAAATAGAAGCCCCTTGCACCAAAGCTGCCTCCATCGCCCCCTCGGCGGGAAGCAGGAATCGCTGGTAGCCGGTGCCTCGGGCCCGTCGAACAATTGGCAAGATGCCCCGCACCGTCTTCACTTCGCCGGAAAGGGAAAGCTCTCCCAGAACCACCAGACCGTCTTGGCACGAGGAGCGAATCTGACCTGTGGCTATAAGCAGGGAGAGGGCGATGGGAAGGTCAAAGAGAGGGCCTTCCTTGCGCAAATCGGCGGGGGCCAGGTTGACCGTGATCCGGCAGAGGGGAAAATCGTATCCGCTGTTATGGATTGCTGCCCGCACACGCTGGCGTGATTCCTGCACAGCCGCATCGGGAAGGCCCACAATGGTGAAGCTGGGAAGGCCGGAGCTGGCATCCACCTCCACCTCGGCAGGGATGGCGGAGAGCCCGTCCAGCACATAGCTGATTACTTTCCCGGGCATTATTCGCCCTCCACCGCGTTTTCCAAGTGAGTGATCTCTTGAACTCTCCCCTCCCGGTCCAAGATGATGGCGACCAGGTCAATCCGGTAGGAAGCCTTGGGATGCTCGCTTCGCATCATATAAAGGAAAGTGGCGCGACGGAGGCGGGCCTGCTTGGCCGGAGTGAGCATCTCCAAGGGGTGCCCGGCCGAGAGGGAGCGGCGAGATTTCACTTCGACGAAGACCAAGGTGGACCCTTTCCGGCAGACCAGATCGATCTCTCCCCAACGCGAGCGGACATTTCGCTCCACCAGGCGGTACCCTTTGCGCAGGAGAAAGCGGAGGGCCGCTTCCTCACCGGGTGCGCCGCTGAGCCTCGAGGAGGGAGAGCTGCTCATGGCAGGCGCGAACTGGAGCGAAGCGCGTTCGGTGCTCCGGGGAAGGACCGAGGCGAAGAAGGGCTTGCTGATGTTCGGGGGTGCAATAGCCCTTGTGGCGAGCAAAACCGTAACCCGGATAAATGCCATCCAGCTCGCCCATGCGGCGGTCGCGGGTCACTTTGGCCAAGATGGAAGCTGCGGCGATGGAAGCGCTTTTGGCATCACCCCCGATGATAGCCTCTTGCGGGAAAGGAAACGTTCCCGGAATCACCCACATCCCGTCAATCAGCAGAACCGGCGGCTCTCGACCCATTGCCTCCACTGCCCGGCGCATCGCCAGGAAGGTGGCTTGGTGCATCGAGCAGGAACTCATTTCAGCAGTTTCCACCACACCGATTCCCCAAGCCAGGGCTGAAGCGATGATCTCCTGGCAAAGGGTTTCCCGGCGGCGCGCAGAGACCTGCTTGGAATCGTTTACTTCCAGGGCAGGATAGACTCGATCGAAGAGTACCGCAGCAGCCACCAAGGGCCCTGCCATCGGGCCTCGCCCTACCTCATCGACGCCGCAAACGGCGTCATAGCGAAGGACGTAGGGTTGATCGAAAATCCAGCGCGGGGAGCCCGCTAGAGGGTCCACTTGAAATGAATAAACGGCCAGAAGAGCAGAACAGTCTTACCCTCCAGAGCGCTGATCGAGACGGGACCGAAATTTCGCGAGTCAGAACTGTTCAAGCGATTGTCTCCCATGCAAAAGACGGTACCCTGGGGGATCTCCAGGTGATTATAGCGCCCTCCATTGGTCGTGCCTTTGGCGTACGGTTCGACCAAAAGGGTGCCATTGATCTTCACCTGCCCATCCTGGATGTCAATGGTCTCCCCAGGCAAGCCAATCACGCGCTTGACGTAATCGCGCTCAGTGCCATTGGGTGGAATGAAAACTACCACATCTCCTCGTTGCGCGGTGCCCAGCTTATACGCAAGCTTGCTGACCAGGATGAAGTCTCCCTCTGTTAAGGTGGGCACCATCGAGCTGAGATGGACCTCGTAGGGCTGAACGACGAAAGTACGCAAAACGAGCGCCAAGATCAGGGCGATGACAATCGTCTCTACCCATTCCCAGACTACCGATCGTTTCCTCTTCTGGATCGCACCGGTCTTTATGGGAGCCGCTTCAACGGATTGGCTAGCCTCAACAGATCCAATAAGCTCACCGTTGCTCTCGGCGAACTCAGACTGGGGGTTTTCTTCCCCGCCTGTTGAAGCCACGTTGGATGCGGCTAACTCCACAGAACTTTCGCTATTCGCTTTGGTGGGGTCTTCCTCGGCCGGAATGCCGGTTACCAGCTCTTCGGGCTTACTTCCCGGAGGGCTGTTTTCGGGCTTCACTGATCTTTCTCTCTTTGCCGATCTTCTGCCGCAAATAGTAGAGCTTGGCGCGCGCTGTGCGTCCGCGCCGCGTAATCTCGATTTTCGCTACAGCCGGAGAGTTGAGGAAGAAGACCTTTTCCACTCCGATCCCGAAGGAAATCTTGCGCACAGTGAATGTCTCTATATTGCTATGCCCCTTGCGGGCGATGACAGCGCCTTCGAACGCCTGAACGCGTTCCTTGCCGCCTTCCACGATGCGAACATATACCTTCAGGGTATCGCCAATATTGAATTCAGGGAGGTCTTCTCTTTTATCTCCACCCAATCGGGCCAAATCCATTTCGTTGTACTCCTTTCAATTCCTAACGATCGTCTAAGCGGCTTATGCTACCAAGTTTCCAGGTGCCCTTCAAGCCGCCAATCCTTTCCTGACCTTCGCCTGGAAAGCAGGGTTCAGTGCAAGCGGAAAATACGGTCCACGATGATGCTGGCTGCGCTCCGCACCGAGAGATGATTGTAATCAGAACTACCAGCGATAGGTTGCAAACAAAAATCGCACTGAGTCATCTCATTGGCTTCAATGCCCCAGCCAGTGCCAAAAGCCAACAGACAGGGGGCTTTGCGCCGGCGCAGTTTGCGTCGCAGTTCCGGGTAGGAGAGGCTGCGCCAATCGGAACGCGCATCTGTGTAGACGGTCCAGGGGAGGTGGCCAAAGCAACTCTCCAGATCCACTGCCGCTTCGGTCAAGTTGCTCACAATCCGGACCACGCCCATCGCCTCGCGACGGTCCGGATTCAACTCCCCTCCCTTTCCGTCGCGCCAATAGGCCAGGATGCGGTGGGCGACAAGCCGCTGGCTCGGATAGGGATGAACCAAGTAGAAACGTGGAAGGCGGTAGGTTCGCGCTAGACGAGCCAGGTCGTGCAGGTCAAAATTGGTGAGGTTGGTGCAAGTCAGTTGGCCGGCCCGGCTGCGAATAGGCCAATGCAGAAGGGCGATTGCCAACTCAGCCACTTACCCCCCCCAAAAGAGCGTCGAGATCTGACCGAAAAGCGCGCAGCAGCTTCCGGTCCTCCTGGCTGAGGTTGCTGCCGCAGAGGAGGTCAGGGCGGAAGAGAAGGGTCCGCAGCAGCGAGTCTTTGCGGCGCCATTGGTTGATGCGAGCATGGTGGCCGGAAAGGTACACTTCCGGAACGGTCAGTGTAGCCGGTCTGGTGAATTGGGCGTATTCCAATAAGCCGGCGGAAAAGGATTCGCTCTCCAGCGAGTCGATGTTCCCCAGCACGCCAGGCAATAAACGGCTAATGGCATCAACGACCAGCATCGCCGGCAGCTCTCCGCCCAAGGTGACGAAGTCGCCTACCGACAGTTCCAAATCTACCAGTTCCCGTACGCGATCATCCACTCCCTCGTAGTGCCCGCAGACCAGGCAAATCTCCTCCTGCCCAGCCAGTGCCAGCGCATGGGATTGATCGAAACGCTCCCCGGCAGGTCCCAGCAAGATGGTATAGGGAGGCTTTCCCAGCTCAGTGGCGAGGGCTTCCCAAGCCTGCAGAATAGGCGCCGCCAGCATCACCATCCCCGGTCCGCCACCAAAAGGATAATCGTCGCTGGAGCGGTGGCGATCCGGGGTAAAGTCTCTCAAATTATGCACCACGATCTCCAGCCGGCCTTCCCTCACGGCGCGCTCCAGAATGGAGTAATGAGCCAATGAAGAAACCATCTCCGGGAAGACGGTGAGCAGGTCGAATCTCACTGATCCAGGCTCCAGCCTTCCACCACGATTCGGCGCTCTTCCCTCTCAATGGCCCGCACGGCGCTTTTCAAGGCGGGGATCAGGATTTGACCTTCTTCCGCGGTGCGTACGACGAGGACATCGTTGGCCGGCATGCTCCAGACTTCAGCCAACTTTCCGACAGCTTGCCCCTCCGCGGTAACGACAGAGTAACCGATCAAATCGTCGATGAAGAATTGTCCTTCGGGCAAGGGTGCTCGTTGCGCGAAAGAGATAAAGATCTTTTTTCCGCGTAGGTCAGCGGCACGCGTGGCGTCTTCTATCCCAACCAATTTGCACAGGACGGCGCGCCCCATCACCTTTAAACTCTCTATTTGACAAAGAGATTTATCGAGAAAAACCGACTGCAGGGCCAGGAAGCGTTCCGGATCTGTTCCGATCGGCTTCATCACCACCCAACCAGCCACCCCGTGGGGTCGCAATACTTCCCCGATCAGGATCCGCTCAGGAGCGGAGCTCGATAACGATGCCATTCTTGATGACGACCTCCTGCCCGGCTAATTTCCTCCCCAATTCGTCTCCCAGATTAATTTCCACGAAGCCCTCCAAGGTCCCCTGCGGATACTCCTGACCCAAAGAGAGACCCTCCACTTCTTTGATCTTCTCAGCGAACTGGCTTTTCAGAAGCTCTTGTTTCTTCTTCTCTTCCTCGATCTCCTGGCGAACGGCCAGCATTTGTTGAATGTTCTGGCGGTCCAGGCCAAGCAAGTAGCGTTGCCCTTGCTGTTCCAGTTGTTGGATGCCCAACTCCACTTCTTTGGTGGCGCTCCGCAGTTTGGCCAGCAGGTCGGTACGGAATTCCTCGGTGACGATGGCCTTCACCACCACGTTTTGTTTCAGAATCATCAGGTAACTCCTTCTATTCGATGGTCACATTGGCTAGCGTGTTATCTCGCGCTGCCTGGTTTTTCACCAACGTACGGATTGCTTTAATCACCCTGCCATTCTTTCCAATCACTTTTCCTACATCTTCTCGGGCTGCCAGGATCTGCAAGACAAGGTTGCCCTCCTCATCCTTGGCTTCCACGATCTCTACCTGCTCGGGGTGATCGACCAAGTTCTTGACGATATATTCGACCAGTTCCTTCAAGCCTTTTTCTCCTTCTTCTCCTTCTTGGCAGCCAGATGACGCTGCCAGATTCCTTGGCTGGCCAGCAGCTCGCGCGCGGTATCGGTAGGTTGCACTCCCTGGGAAAGCCAGTAGAGGGCCCGTTCAGCGTTGATCTTGATCGTGGCGGGTTTAGTGCGCGGGTCATAGGAGCCAACTGACTCCAAATAATCCCCGTCGCGGGCGATCCGGGAATCTGCGATTACCAGACGGTAGGTGGGCTTGCGTGGCGCCCCGAGACGGGTCAAACGGATCTTTACAGACATTGGTTCGTTCATTCCTCCCAAACTAGATTTTTCCAAAGCGGGGGAAGACCCCCTTCTTCACTTGCTTGGTCATCATTTTGAATTGATCAAACCGCTTGAGCAGGATATTTACGTCCTGTACGGTAGTGCCGGACCCCTTGGCAACGCGCTTCTTCCGGCTGGAATTGATGATCTCCGGAAAAAGGCGCTCCTCGGAGGTCATGCTAAGGATGATCGCCTCCCAGCGCTTCAACTGTTTGGTGTCCAGTTGGGCGCCAGCCAACGAGGGCATCCCGGGCATCGAGGGAAGAAGACCGTCCAGGCTGCCCATTCGCCCCAACCCCTGCATCTGCTCGAGAAAATCGCTAAGGTTCAACTTCTCCTTCAGCAGGCGTTTTTCCAGCTTTTCCTGTTCCCCCACCGAAAAGGCTTTCTCGGCCCGGTCGATCAGGGTCATGACATCGCCCATGCCAAGGATTCGCTGGGCCATGCGGTCCGGGTAGAAGGGCTCCAGGTCTTCGATCTTCTCCCCTACCCCGACGAAACGGATCGGTTTGCCGGTGACGTATGTGCAGGACAGAGCCGCGCCGCCACGGGCGTCGCCGTCCATTTTGGAGAGGATCACCGAGTTATAATCCACCCAGCGCTGGAACTCCTGGGCTACTCCCACGGCAACGTGACCCGTGGTGGAGTCTAAAACGAGGGTGGTCTCCTTGGGTTGGAAGACCTTCTTCACTTCCACCAATTCACCCATCAGCTCATCATCAATGTGCAGGCGGCCGGCCGTATCCAGGATAGCTAAATCGTACTGCTTGGCTAAAAAGAGGCTGTGTGCTTGCTTGAGAATCTCCTGAATGCTGTTCCCGGTTTGCGCGAAACAAGCGATGTGCTCTTGCTCGGCCAAGATACGGAGCTGATCAAGGGCTGCTGGGCGCTTGAGATCCAGCCCTACCAAAAGGACATGTTTGCCTCGTTTCTGATAGAGGCGAGCCAGTTTGGCGCAGGTGGTGGTCTTCCCCGAACCTTGCAGACCGACCATCATCCAAGCTGCCGGCATGGCCAGGTTGAAGGCGGGTTGATCGAGGCCCAGCATCTCGGCCATCTCGTCGCGCACAACCTTGATCACCTGCTGTCCTGGGGTCAGGCTGGCCATGATCTCCTGGGAAACCGCTTTGACTCGCACCCGTTCGGAGAAGGCTTTTACCACACTGATGTGTACGTCCGCTGAAAGGAGAGCCATGCGCACTTCTTTTAGCGCTTGGTCGACGTCGGCTTCGCTCAGCTTTCCCTTTCCGGTCAGCTTGCGAAAGATGTCCTGAAATTTGTTGGTAAGGTTTTCAAACACCGAAGAAATCCTCCACAAAGGCGCGGTCTTCAATGGAAAGCGCGACGACCGGGTCAGTCAGGGCCGGTCTTAGGCGCCGGCCTACTTCTTCCAAGCGTTGGCAAAAGCTCAACCGCTCCTCCCAATGCTCCAATGTGCCAGAAGCGCGTCTCATCAAGTCATACGCTCCTTGGCGGCTTATCGAGAGGCTCTCACCAATCTCAGCCAAAGAGAGGTCTCCTTCCAAATAGCGGCCCAGCACAAAACGTTGCCGATCGGTTAAAAGAGGGGCGTACTGGCGGAAAAGACGACCTAGATGAATCCGTTCTTCTAACATTGCCAAGTATTTTTACTTAACGAGGTAATCCTGTCAAATAGACAAGACTCCCAGCGGGGTCAGCCAGCGTGAAGATGCCTGCTCCCGCTAGAGGAATCAAGCCAGAAACTTATCCAGAAAGCTCTCCGGATCAAATGTGTGCCAGTCTCCCACTTTCTCCCCAGTTCCGACGTATTTGATCGGGATGGCCAGCTGTTGCAGGATGGCAAAGAGAAATCCGGCGCGGGCCGGCGAGTCGAACTTGGTTAAAATGAGGCCGGTCAAGCCCATCACCTGATGAAAGGATTCTGCCTGGGAGAGGGCGCTGAGACCGGAGTTGGCATCCAGGGTGAGGAAGACCTCGTCGGGAGCATCAGCTTTTTTGCGTGTGACCGTGCGGCGTATTTTCTTCAGTTCTTCCATCAAATTGTGCTTGGTCTGTTGACGTCCGGCAGTGTCCACCAGGACCGCGTCGAACCCTTTGCTGGTGGCCATCTCCATGGCATCGAAAACCACCGCCGAAGGATCCCCGCCCATCTGGTGGCCGATGAAAGGCAGACCCAGCCGTTGAGCCCAGATGTTGAGCTGTTCTCCGGCAGCGGCGCGAAAAGTGTCACCGCCAACCAGCAGGCTTCGCAAACCCTTCTTCTTCAAATCAGCGGCCAGCTTGGCGATACTGGTGGTTTTCCCCGCGCCGTTGACTCCGGTGAAGAGATAGACGGAAGGAGCTTGAGCCGATACCTGGAGCGGTATGGTGGGCGGGATCACCGCTCGCAGGGTGGCGCGCAGTTCCCCCATTGTTTCTTCCAGAGTGGCGCTTTTCGGCAAGGTTTTTCGCAATCCTCCCAGAATCTCCTCAGTCAAAAGAGGACCCAGGTCGCCTTCCAGTAACAGTACCTGAAGGTATTCCCAATCCTCTTCACGCAGTCCGCCTTTGCGTTGGAAAAGAGCGCCCAGGCTCTCCTTGACTTTACTGAACCAGCTCACTTTCGCATCATCTCGCTAGAGAGCAGTTTGTTCTTCTCCAAGAAAGCTTGCGCCGCATTTTGTTCAGCTACTTTCTTCGATGTTCCGCTGCCCTTGGCTGCCTGGAAACCAGCCAAGCTAACCCGTACCATAAAAATCCGGGCGTGGGCGGTCCCTTTTTCTTCGGCAACCTTATAGGTTGGGATTTGATCGGTATTCCTCTGGGCATACTCCTGCAGCAAACTTTTAAAGTCGAGGGGGGGAGCATGCATGCTCTCCATCTCCACCTTGAACAATTTCAGGATCATTCCCTTGCTCTTCAGGTAACCGCGGTCTAGAAAGTAAGCGCCGATAAGCGCTTCAAGCGCATCGGCAAGGATGGAGTCTTTATTCCGTCCCCCGTTTTTGTCCTCCCCCTTGCCCATGTAGATCATCAAGCCGATGTCGATCTGGCGTGCTTTGGCAGCCAAAGAGGTTTGGTTGACCATGGCTGAGCGACGCTGGGTGAGGTACCCTTCCTGGCTTTCCGGGTAGAGGGCGAAAAGAGCCTCAGAGATGGCCAACTCCAAGACAGCGTCTCCAAGGAATTCCAACCGCTCCCAGCATGTGCTGCTGGGATCCTCATTCAGGTAAGAGGAATGGGTCAGCGCTTCTTGAAGAAGCTTCTTGTTGCGAATCTTAACCAACGAATGTGCGTTACTCTTCCAGGCGATCTTGAATAGCCCTCACTGCATCTCCGACGGTCTCCCAAGTCTCCAGTTCTTCGTCAGGGATGCGTATGCCAAAGATGTCTTCCACTGCTTCAACGAATTCCAACATGTATTCAGGGTCAGCGTTCAAATCATCGAAAAAGGAAGCTGACATGGTCACTTCCTCCGGTTCTACGGCCAACTGATCGACGATCGTCTCCTGGATCCGCTGGAAGATCTCTTCCGTGTCCATCTACGTTCCGCTCCTTCTTACCCCGTCCTGCGCAAGCGACGCCTGCATCGCCCGGACAATGTCATGCTCTACCGCTCTCGCCGCCAGGCGTATCCCATTGGCAAAAGCCGGCGCTTTCGAACGTCCATGGCTGACGAAGGCTAACCCGTTCAGGCCCAGCAATGGAGCTGCTCCGATCTTACTATAATCCATCCGTTCTTTGAGGGCGGAAAAAACCGGTCGCAACAAAAGGGCTCCTATTTTGTGGCGGAGCGAAGAGGCCATCTCCTTCTGCAGCAAATGAAAGATCACCTCAACGGTGCCCTCCATCGCTTTTAGGGTAACGTTGCCGCAAAATCCATCAGCAACGATAACCTCAGCCACATTTTGCAGGATATCTTTCCCCTCGACATTGCCGATGAATCGGAGCCCGCTTTCTGCCAGCATCTGGTGGGCTCTCTTGACAACATCATTGCCCTTGTGCCCTTCCTCCCCGTTGGAAAGAAGAGCCACTCGAGGATGCTCAATACCTCGATCCAAAGAGACAAATCGCTCAGCCAAGAGGGCAAACTGCAAAAGTTGTTCACTGGAGCAATCCACATTGGCTCCAGCATCGACGAGAAAAACTGGACCTTCACGACCCGGCAAGATAGCAGCCAGGGGGGGTCGTTTGACCCCATCCAATCGACCGAAAGCAAGCAATGCAGCGGCCATTACAGCACCGGTATTGCCTGCGGAGAGAAAGGCGTCAGCCTGCCCTTCCGCCACCAGGCGCAGACCTTGCCGGATAGAGGAATCACGTTTACGTAAGGAAAGACTGGGGGTTTCGTCCATTCCCACCACGTCTTCCGCTGGGTGCAGCCGGCAGTGCTCAGAAAGGAGGGCCAATTCGTCGATGTGAGGCTGGACCAGCCTTGGCGGGCCGACCAGGATCACCTCCACGAGACCCTCCCGGATGACTTCTCGTGCCCCCAGCAAAACCTCTCGGGGGGCATTGTCTCCACCGACCGCATCCAGGGCGATGCGGACCGCCACTGCTAGCGGCCCCGCATCTTCTTCTTGTGTTCCTTGACGACGACTTCAACCTCGTGACGGTCTTTGTAATAACCGCAACTGGGACAGACGTGATGAGGCTGAGTCAGCTTGTGGCAGTGCGCACACTCCACCATCGCTGGCGCCTCGATTTTGCTGTTGGCATGCTGGCGCTGGCGAATCTTGGTTGATGTTGTTTTTTTCTTGGGAACTCCCATGGCGTTCCTCCTTCCTGTAGATTATTCCTGCTCTTGCGAGCAGGCGCACTTTCTTTCATTGAGGTTGACGCCGCAATGAGGACAGATCCCCTGGCAGCTCTCCTGGCATAGAGGAGTCCAAGGGATGGCTAGAAGCAAGTTTTCCCGGATCGGTTCGCTTAAATCAATCTCCTCGCCGTAAAACAGGAAAGTGTCAAGATCCTCCAACTCCCCCGTCGAGTCATTGGCAAGTTCATTGATCCCGGTTGCAAAGTATTCATTGAGTTCTACTGTCAACGGTAAAACGAAGCTAGACGCACAACGCGAGCAGTCCACGCGAGCGCGGGTGTGCATTTCTCCGGTGACCTCAAATCGCGGTCCCAGGTTTTTCACGCGGATCCAGCCACGCACAGGTTCCTCCAACTCCAGGCCCTCGATAGATTGGGGACTAAAGTGGATGGGAACCTCCAGGATCCCTCCAAAGACATTGTGGATCTCGGAGATATTGATGATCATAACTCGGGTATCATACGGAAATCCGCTCCTATAAACAAGGGTGCCAGTTTCAGCGACCTTCTCTCTCAGCGGGCAATCAGAACCGGGCAATGGGCATGGTGTACGACCGCATCCGAAACCGATCCCAACAGGAACCCCGCCACCCGGGAAAGTCCGCGAGAACCCAGCACGATCAGATCGTAGTTCCCTTTCTTGGCCAACTCCAGAATCACCCCAGCGGCATGTCCTTCTTCCATGACCGTATCGATAATGGCGGCAGATCCGGCAAATGCTTCCTCTGCGGCCTCCAGGACATCCTGCCCTTCCTTTTGCCGGAAGACCAGTATTTCCGGAATTGCCGATAAATAACGCTCGTCGCCCGGAGTGGTGGCAGCTACCAGGGCAACCGGCGCCAACACGTAAAGCAAGGTTACTCCAGCCGTCTCGTAACGATCGGCCAGGCTGCGGGCGATTAGCAACCCCTTCTTGGACTCATCCGACCCGTCAACCGGCACCAGAATTTTATTGAACATGTACACACCTCCTTCTTGGTATGGACTATTATCCCACGGACTTTCCCACTCCCCTACCCCTTTGCTTCCTTTAGATATAGTTAGGACAGGTGCTTGGGAAGCTGAGATAACTGCCGGAAATGGTTCTGATCCGCGCACGAAACATTGCAACCTTGCTACAATGAGCCAACTATGAATGAGGAGGGAAATTTGGAGATCAAAGCAACGCAAGAACAAGGCAAAGTGCCCGTTACCGTCCTCTACTTGAACGGTAACCTCGATGTAGAATCCTACGAGAAGCTGATCGCCGAGGCTGAAGCCCTGAAGGCCGCTGGTACAAAGTACTTGCTGCTTGACTTGAAAGGCGTTCCTTATATCAGCAGTTCGGGGTTGCGAGCCCTGAATATTATCTTCAAGGCCTACAAGAGCGACGATAATGCCGAGGCGCTTAGTAAGGGCCTCCGCGACGGAACCTACAAATCCCCCCACCTCAAACTGTTGAACCCCTCTAAAACGGTCCTGGAAGGGTTGAAAATCTCCGGCTTCGACATGTTCCTGGAGATACACAAAAACCTCAAGGATGCCGTCAACTCGTTTTAATCGGCTGGCTATTCGGCTCATAAAGGCGTCTCCTTGATGGAGGCGCCTTTTCTTTCCAGCGCCGCAGATAGGTGAGGGTTCCAGGGAGTCTGATAGAAATCACAACATCGAAGCCCGCAATTCCTTGTGAAATGGTAGGATTCCACCAAAGAAGGAAGAAAATCCATATTTGGTTTTCTTCACAAACAACAGATAGTAAGGAGGATCGTCATCGAGGTGATATCTGATCCGATGGAAACTCTCTCGTGGGTCGGGTGGAAAAAGGTTTCAGGCCTCCTCATCATCTTTCTGGGAATGGCCATCCTTTTAGGAGCATGTGCTCCTAGTTCTGCCCCGCCCTCTCCAGACCAGTCGATCTCACCGGAGAGTACTACCCCTCCTCCCACCCCTACCAGCAGCCTGCCTACCTTCACTTCCGAGCCCTTGGTTCCATTCTCCGTGCCCCTTGCCGACGGACACCGTTTGATCAATCTGGTAGAGGCGTTCCTCTCCTATGCCGAAGAAGGCCGGGACCGCTCCGCGGAGGAACGAACCAGCTTGTGGCTGACCCGTCTGGAACCCCTCGACCCATCCTTTTTTAATGAAGTCCTCTATCGCAAACTGGAGGGGGCTGAACGTGACCTCTTTCGCCAGTCCTTGATCGAGCAGTTCTGGAATGAAATCGTTCCCAATGTGGAAACATTGCGACAAGTCAACCTGGAAGCACCCCGGTTGATCCAGGATGGCCGGTCCGCCTTTCAGCAGCAGTTCCCGGGTTTCGACCCTCAAACCGACTACTATTCGACTGTATCCTTTTCTTTCAACGGCAAAGTGGTGGAGGTCCAAGGCCACAATACCTTGGCCATCGGCCTGGAGAAGTTTACTCCGGGTTCTCCCGAGTTGCCTATGACCATCGCGCACGAGCAATTTCACCTCTTTCACTTGGCTAGTTTCTCCACCCAAGGCGCCCTCTACCGCAGCGTGTGGGAAGAAGGACTGGCCACGTACGCCTCCGCTTTGGTGGTCCCCGGCTATCGTCTCAGCCAGTACCTGGGCTTTTCTGTTGACCGGATGAACGAGATTGCAGATCGTTTCAGCGAACTCTGTGGACAGCTGGCAGGGGAGATGAGCTCTACCGATTCGTCGATGAAACGAGCCTTCCTGGGTGTGGAGGATAATGATTTGGGCATCCCTCCCGCCTGCGGCTACTACCTAGGCTTTATCCTTGTGCAGCGATTGACTGAACAATACAGCCTGGAGGAACTCACCAGTTGGGATGCTGACCGTGTTTACCGGGAAATGCAGAACACCTTGCCACTCCTGCAGTTGTAACTGACGGTATCGATGGTTCCTTTTTTTCAAGTGGGTTACTTACCCGACTGCGGTAAGAGAAAACATGCTGTCGCAGATTGTTCCGAACTGATTAACCCCCCCCGTTTGGTGTTCTGTGTCAAAGTGGTGCAGATGACCACAGATGTATTCTGCTCGCAGTGTTTGCTTTGCTCTCCAGGGTGGTTGTCTTCCGTCTCGTCACTGCTGATGCCGCACTGGGGTGCGGCGCTCCCAGGAAAGCCAATGCAAGCTACATCAACGGGGCTAGAATTTCGACTTCGCGAAGCGAAAAGAAACCGTGCAATCCGTAGTAAAGTTGGCTTTCCTGGGAATATGACCAAGACGGGAAAGCCAGGTTAGGTGCCGGGGACCGGAATCGAACCGGTACTCCCTTGCGGGAAGCGGATTTTAAGTCCGCTGCGTCTGCCAGTTCCGCCACCCCGGCATCAAAATGGAGGCTAAGTATGGAGGCGACACCCGGATTCGAACCGGGGATGAGGGTTTTGCAGACCCTTGCCTTGCCACTTGGCTATGTCGCCTCTCTGGAGCGGGAAACGGGGATCGAACCCGCGACCCTCAGCTTGGGAAGCTGATGCTCTACCGGCTGAGCTATTCCCGCATCGCCCCACATTCTAGGGGAATGGAGAACGACCGGTCAAGCGGGCGAGAAAACCGTGCCTACCCTATAGCAAGCTTCTTCAACGGATCCCGGTATCGTATTGGATCTTTACCTCGGTGAACTGACCCGGGAATACCGTCACCGCTTGAGTGCCGGCCTGGGGAAAGGGAGAGCCGCCTGGAAGCGGAAACAACTGGTAATTTCCTGGGAGCAAGGCTTGCTGGAAAGCTCCTTTTGGATCGGAAGTGAAGCGGGTGATCTCTCGCATCCCAGCCTCATCGCGAACGGCAACGGTGGCTTGGTAAGGTTCCTCGTTGATCTCGCCCGGCTTTGACACCGGCTGGATCGGGCCGAGCGTAATGACGCCGGAGATCCCGCTGGCAGTCTGCGGCTCAGGGAGTTCGATCTTCACGACGAGGCTGTACGCCACACCACCCTCCACTGCCACGATCACCCGCTGGTGCGCGGCCAACAGGGGGGCCAATAGCGCGTAAAGATCGCCATTCAGCGCGTAGCCATCGTTGAGAAGGGACAGTTGAGCCAAACTATCGGTATTTTCGATGAATGCGGCCGGCAGGGAGACCAAGCGCACCTTCTGATCATCGCCGAGCCCTTTCTCCTCTCCTATTTTCGAGACGAAGAGAGTGCTCTTCTCCGGGATGTACTCTTGGCTATCTGCGAGCGGGACATTGCACAAGTAGGAATAGAGGTAGTGAAAGGCTCCCGGAGCTCCCCAGGCGTACTCCGACACTTCTTTCTGGGAGACCAGGCCTTGCCAGCGAATGTAGGTTGTACCCAAGTCGGTGGGCATCGGTTCAGGCTTGTAGTTGCTCTCCATCTGGAGGTAACCGTAGGCCATCAAAACGATCACCAGATCCATCCCTTCCGTATAGGTGAGGGAAGCTTGTCTGACTGAGCCGCCCCGCAGCGCGATGACCATGCCATCGCCATAGAGATGGAAAGCAGGGACATGCTGGCGGAAAAATTCTACCGGTACAAATCCTCCTCCGGAATCGGCGGCGATCACCTGAAAACCGGCGATGCGGCTGTATTGGGCCAGCAGGCGGGCTGTGAGTACAGCGATCTGAGCGCGAGTTGCCGGCGTATTTCCTTGAAAGAGATCTCCGGCCAAGTTGGGATCATTGGGTAGAAACAGCCCTTCCTTCACAGCAGTCTCGACAAAGGGGAACGACCATTCCGCAGTGGGGAGGTCGGAGAAAGTAGGCGAGGAAGGAGTGCTCAAGGTCCAACCAACTTGTCGTACCAGAACGGCCACGACCTGTTCTTTGGTAACGGGATCTTCAGGGCGGAAGGTGCCGTCGGGGTAGCCCAAAAAGAGTTTCGACTGCGCTGCCGCTTCAACTGCATCGAAAGCCCAGTGCGTAGCTGGCAAGTCAGAGAAGGTCTGCGCCATGGGAGAAGAGACGGGCAGGTTATAGGCCGATGCCATCATTTTGGCAAACTCGGCGCGCGTGATGGGCCGTTCCGGCCGGAAGGCGCCGTCCGGATAACCCTGCACCACCCCCTGATTAAAAAGGGAGAGGATGCTGTGGTACGCCCAGTTGCTTTCCACATCTGGAAACGGCAGCTGATCAATGCCCAAGACCCGGGCCTGGATGTAAACTTGGGAGGTGTTCAGCCAGCGGCTCACATCCTCCTCAATGGCTGCGATAGAAGGGGACTGCAAGACCCCGGCTGTTACCTCGGCGACCGACAAGGTAGCTGAAGTAAAACGGAAGCTCCAGGGCGGGTTGTCTGCCCTCTCAATGGAGCCCCCAACCCAGAGTGGATTCCCATCGGACAACATCCGGCGAAAAACAGTGAGGAGATCGACGCGTTCAGTGATGACCAGAATGACCCCTCCTTGCTCATCAGCCAGGTAAACAACCTGCGGCCCGCTTGATGGAAGACCGCTTTCCACAGCCACCTCGCCGGTGGCGCGTGGTTGCCCTTCCTGGGCAGTAATCCAGGCTACGATGGAATAAGCTCCAGCAGGAGCGGTCTGGGGTATCGGCCATTTCTCCAGGAAGTTGATCTTCTCTCCCGGTTTGATTGTCATCGTGCCGAATATCTGGGTAAAAGCTCGCCCTTTTGACCATCGCCAAAAATAACCGTTTGGACCGCGCACTTCGATGTCGTATTCTTGGCCCGAGCTAAAAGTGAGGTCCACAGGAATGGTCATCGGGTTCTCCAGAACCATTCTCAATGGCACTTGCTCCCCAGGTGCATATCGACTTTTCTCCATTTCTACGTGCAAGACCAGGCCCCCAGCCGGCGGAGGGAGAGCTTGGGGCGTGGAATCCGCCAGGACAGCGGCTGGATTCAGCAAGATCAGCAAAGAAACAACAAAGCACAAGACATTTATCTTCACGGTCTATTCCTCTCTTCTCGTCATCTTCTTCAATAATTGGACGTACACCCAGCGCTCAGGTTCTCTCCATCGAGCGGCTTTACAGCGTAGGTTTCTCTTCCTGGAAAGGCAGCTTCAGCAGTTCGGCCAGTTGAGAGGCGTTACGTGGGGCATAACCGCTGAAGTGATTATTGAAGAAGACCAGCTCGCGTTCGGTGCGAGGATCCTCAGCCGTCTCCTGCACGTGTACAGCCAAGCTCTTCAATTCCTCTTCACTATAATAGTACTTGTAACGGGTCTCCACGTTCCCCCTCCACCAGTCGGCAGCGTTTCGCCCATGAAAACGGAAATAAGAGAGGGGGGCAGTGACAGGCAGGCTCCCGGCAATAGAGAGCTCGAAACGGGGTTCATCGATTCGCACCCAGGCAGCGCGGTAATCGCGCAGGAGCTGGGCTGTCGACGGGTCATCACTCCAACTTTTGTGCCGTAACTCCACAGCCAGCGGGTAGGAACAGAAGGACTTCATAACGCCCGTCAGAATGGCTCGGCCTCCCTCGTCGTTGTGAAGACTGGGCGGGAACTGAGCCAACAAAGCAGCTAGTTTGCCACTGGTAACGAGGGGGGCAATAGCCTTTTGAAAGAGATCGACATCTTCGATTTTGACTTCAGCCGATTCTCCGGTCGCTTCCTGGTACATCTTGGGGTGGGTAAATTTTTGCCAGAGTTTGACAGCGAAACGAAAAGAGTCTGGTGTGCGCCGGACCCACCCCCAGACCATCCCGGCCTCGGGCGGCCGGTAGAAGGTGCTGTTCACTTCTACGGTGGAGAATCGCTGGGCGTAATACTCCAACTCTCCCTTGGCGCCTTTGGGATAAAAGGTTCCATTCCAAGTCCCTTCTCCCTTGGGATAGCTCCAACCGCTCGTACCGATGCGGATCTCCGCGCCGGTTCCCATGGTCATCCTCCTGCCTAAAGAATCCGGAAGAGACCTACGACCTTTCCCAATATCTGCAGATCTTCCGGCTCAATGTCCGCATAATTCGGGTTAGCTGCCTCCAGCACTACTTTTTCCCCGGACCTCCGCAGCCGCTTGAGGGTAGCTTCTTCACCAATCAGAGCTACGACCAGTTCCCCGTTGACGGCGTCACTGCGGCGCTCCACCACGACGTAGTCTTCGGCTTGGATGCCGGCTCCGGTCATCGAGTCTCCTTTTACCTCCAGCACAAAGCAATCCCTCCCTTTGAAGAAATCAGGGATGGGGAAATGGCCGACGATCTCCTCTTCAGCCAAATTGGGAGGTCCAGCTCTAACTTTTCCGACAATTGGCGCTTGCCTGGCGATGGGCGGCAACCCGACTACCTCCATGGATCGTGAGTGCAACGGGGAGCGTTTGAGGAAACCCTTCTTCTCCAAGTTGACCAATTGGTATTGCACCGAAGAAGGTCCAGGGGAGCCAACTGCCGCAGCGATCTCGCGGACGGTCGGCGGAGTTTTGCCCTGTTGGGCGCGTTCTTTCAGGTACTCGTAGATCTTTTGCTGGCTTGGGGATAACTCGTTTTTTAGTCGCATAGTGGGAGTATAGCGAATGTTCGTTCAAAAGGAAATATATCCGTTTTTTTTCATCGATCGGGCGCTTCCTCTTGACAAATGTATACATTAGTTCAATACTAACAAAAATGGCACTTTTGATGGAGAGACCGATAGATTTTTTTCACCTGCACGTCCACTCCGACGGCAGCTTTCTCGACTCCACCGCCACGCCGGAGGCTTTACTGGCCAAGGCTCAGGAACTGGGGATGAACACCCTGGCCCTGACCGACCGGGATTCGCTGGCCCGTGCGGTGGAATTCTTTCGTCTGGCCCCCCGCTACGAGGTGCGCCCCCTATTGGGGGTCGAGCTCTCCTGCTTCCGCGGCGAACCGGAGCGCCTTCCCCGCACCGCCCTTCTTTTGGTGGAAAACGAGATCGGGTACGCCCACCTGCTGGTTTTGCTCAATGCAGCCCGTCTGGAAGGGCCGATCGCTCTGCCTCCTCAAGTTTCCTGGCGAGAGGTGCTGGCTAACGCCAAGGGACTGCATTTGCTCCTTGGCCAGGGCGAGAGCCTCTTGGCCCCTCTCTTGTCACCGGAGAAAGAAGGAGAAGCCCGGTCGTTCCTGGGCGAGGCGCGACAAGCCTTCGGCGCGCGCCTGCACCTGGAGCTGTCCTGGCACGGCCAGCAAGGAGAGGCGTCTCGCGTACGACGCCTGCTGAGCCTTGGCAAGAGGCTGGCCGTGCCCACCCTGGTAGCCAACGATGTACATTTTCTGGAACCGGCCGACCAGCCTCTTTACGAGATCGTCTGCTGCATTCGCACCCTTACCCGGCGCGGTGAACCTCACCCTGCCAAGCGCAGCGGCAGCAACTGCTGCCTGCGCCCGGCGGCCGAGATGGCACAGGCCTTTGCCTCCTGCCCGCAGGCCCTGCGTCATACCGTGGAGCTAGCTGAAAGCCTGCGCTTCCGTTTCCCGCCCTTCTCCCTGCGCCTGCCCCACGCCGGCCTCACTCCCCAGGAGGAAAGCGGCCTGTTGCGGCAAGTCTGCCTCCAGCGCCTCCCGGACAAGTACCCCGGGAAGCGGCCTGATGCACGCCAGCGCTTGGAAGATGAATTAGGCTGGATCGAACGGCTCGGCTACGCCGGCTACTTCCTCCTTGTCTGGGACCTGGTGGAGGAAGCCCAGCGCCGGGAGATCGCCGTCTTCGGGCGTGGCTCAGCCGCCTCCAGCATCGTTTCCTACCTGCTGCACATCACCTGGGTGGATCCCCTCGCCGAAGGACTCCTCTTCGAGCGCTTCCTCAATCCGGAGCGGGGACAAGATCCCCCGGACATCGACCTGGATATCGACTGGGACCGTCGCGAAGAACTGATGGACTACGTTCGCGCCAAGTATGGGGCCGAGCGCATCGTTCATGTCGGCGGCTTCGCCACTTTCCGCCTGCAAGGCGCCCTGCAGGCGGTAGGCAAAGCCCTGGGCAAGGGGAAGCAGGAGATCGACCAATTCCAGCGAGAGGCTCGCCAAGGCCAGACCTGCAGCGAAGAGACCCGCTCCTGGCTGTCGCTGGCGCAACGACTGGTGGGCCAGCTCCACCACCTTACCACCCATCCTTGCGGATTCGTCATCAGCCGGGGGCCGGTGCGACAGGAGCTGCCCCTGGCTGTCACCCCGGAGGGAGTTGTCACCCAGTACGATATGCATACCCTGGCCGCCCTCGGCTTTCTGAAGATGGATTTCCTCGGCTCCCGCAGCCTGGCCATCGTCGAGGAAACGCTGAAGAGCGCTAGCTCTGACACCCCGGCCGGAACCGCCTTGGTGGGGGTGTGCAAGGCCGGGGAGATCCCCATCAACGATTACGCCACCTGGGAGATGATCGCCAAAGGGCGCACGCTGGGCGTCTTTCAACTGGAGAGCAGCGGCTTGCGCTCTTTGTTGATGAAGCTTCAGCCACGCTCCTTGGGGGAGCTGGCCGCTGCCCTTTCCCTCTATCGCCCCGGGCCTCTCCAGGGAGGGATGATGCAGCCCTTCGTCCGCCGTCACCGGGGCGAGGAGGCCGTTCGCTACCTGCACCCTCTGCTGCAGCCGATCCTCCAGGAAACCTATGGTGTCGTCCTCTACCAGGAACAGGTTATGCAGGTAGCTCGCCAACTTGGTGGCTTGACCCTGGGAGAAGCCGACATTCTGCGCAAAGCCATGGGGGAGAAGGATGCCGAGGCCATCCGCCTCCTCCAGCCTCGCTTCCTGGAGGGAGCACACGAGCGAGGCGTGGAAGAAAGAGTCGCCCACGAGGCTTTCACCTTGCTGGAGAAATTTGCCGGTTACGGTTTCAACAAAGCCCACAGCGCCAGTTACGCCATCGTCGCCTACCGCAACGCCTGGCTCAAGCGGCATTACCCGGCGCACTTCTTCGCTGTGCTCCTCTCCACAAGGATGGGCTACTATCCCCCCTTCGTCTATACCCAAGAGGCTGTGCTGTCCGGGATCTCGGTATTGGCGCCGGACATCAATCGCAGCCAGGCAGCCTGCACCCTGGAGAGCGCCTGTCCCCAGCTGCTCTCAACGGTGCTCGCGGAAGAGGGAGGAATGCGGAAGGAAAGCGGGGGGATTCGCTTGGGCCTGGCTTATTTGAAAGATCTCGGCCCAGCTCAAATCGCCGAGATCTTGCGACTGCGTCCGCCAGGGGGCTTCACCAGCCTGGAGGATCTCTGCCTGCGCCTCTACCCGCTGGTCGACCGCGGGGCCTTGGCGGCTCTTATCCAGGGAGGGGCCTTGGACTGCTTGGGCTTCAACCGTCCCACCCTCTTGGCCCGATTGTCGCGCGCCATCCGTTTAGCCCGGGACAAGGGCTGCCTCTTCTCCCCACCCGAGGAAGGGCCAGATTTCCATCTGGAACCTTTCAGCCCGTCCGAGGAAGCGAGCCTCTCCTGGCAAGCCACCGAGATCTACTTGCCCAACCCCCTCGCCTTGCATCGCGCCGCCTTGGCCCCCTACTCCCCGGAGGGGGGCGCCCGCCTGCGCCAGTTGAAGCCGGGCTCGAACCTCAAAGCTGCAGCCATCCTGGTCCACTATCGCCTGGAAAAGACCAGGGGAGGCGAGCGGATGGCCTTCCTCTGTCTCTTCGATCTGGCCGGGCAATGGGAGGCCGTGCTCCTTCCCGCCGAGGCACGGCGTTTCGCCTTACGCCTGCGGGCGCGCTCCATTCTCCTGCTGGAGGGTGAGGTGGTCGAGCGCCAGGGCGCTCGCGAGTTCGTCCTTCGCGAGCTGACCCCCTGGAGCCCGCCGGCAGAGGGCGGACGGGAACCTCTCCCTGACGGTTTGCGCCTTTCCGCGATGGCCAGAGTAGCCGTCCCGGAAAAAATAGGTGTAAGGTAAGTGAACGATGTCACCTAAGCGACGCATCCTGCATGCGGACATGGACGCTTTCTTCGCCTCGGTAGAGGAGCTGGACGATCCCAGCCTGCGGGGCAAACCAGTCATTGTGGGAGGGCATAACACCAAGCGAGGGGTGGTCTCAGCAGCCAGCTACCCTGCCCGGGCTTTCGGGGTGCATTCAGCCATGCCCCTCTGGCAGGCCAAGCAGCTCTGCCCCCAGGCGATTTTCCTGCCCGTGCGGATGAATCGCTATGCCGAAGCTTCGCGCGCCTTTCACCGCATCCTGGAGGAGTACACGCCTCTGGTGGAGTCGATGGGTTTCGATGAGGCCTATCTGGATGTGACGGGCTCCCTCCATCTCTTCGGGACAGCGGAAGAAATCGGCCACGCCATTCAAGACCGCATCCAGGAAGAGGTTGGCCTTTCCTGTTCGGTGGGCCTCTCCACCAACAAGTTCCTGGCCAAGATTGCTTCCGGCTGGCAGAAGCCGCATGGTTTTACCGCCATCCTGGAGGAGGACGCCCTGGGCTTTCTCCACCAGCTTCCCCTGGGGGAGTTGCCGGGGGTGGGCTTCCGCACCCGGGAGAAACTGGCCCAGTCAGGACTGCGGACTGTGCGCGATCTCCTTGCTCTGCCCCCCGCTTTCCTTCGGGTGGAGTTCGGCAAGTTAGGCCAGGATCTTCTCCTATACGCCCAAGGGATTGATCCACGCCCGGTGGTCCCGGATTGTGACCGCAAGTCGATGGGTTCGGAGGGCACCTTCGCTGAGGATCTTTCCGATCCGGCCGAGATGCTCAAGGCGCTGCTGGAGATCAGTGACACCCTGGCTCACCAGTTGCGGGTGGAGGGCTGGCGGACCAGCCGGGTGACGATCAAGCTCCGCGACCCCAACTTTCAAACCACCACCCGGGCGCAGACCTTGAAACAGTCCATCGACAGCGACGATGACCTCTTCCGTGTGGTGCGAGCCCTCTTCCAGAAGGGGTGTCCGAAGCGCGTCCGATTGCTGGGAGTAAGCCTCTCCCAGTTGAGCCGAAGCGGCGATGCGGTGACCTTCCCAAGCTTTCGCGAAACCCAGCAGGCTGCTCTTTCTCATGCCCTCGACCAGATCCGGGGGAAATATGGGGAAGGGACGGTGTCACGCGCCAGCCTCTTCCGTCCTGGAGAATCCCGAAACCGCTCACTAAAACCGCCCGAGGAAGGAAAGGGTTCACGAGAGTAGGCGCACCCACAGAATCTTGTTATTGCCGGGATCTGGACCTAGAATCGCCCTGTTGGGTGTGTCCCCGCCTATTCTAGAAACACATCTCATCCATGGATTGGGTAAATCAACCAAGGAACGCCTGTCGCCAAAACTCACAAGCAGGAATCCGGTCGAAAGCGAGAAAGCCATTCCAATAGCGGACACAGGAAAAGAAAAAGGAAAAAATCGAGACCAGCCAGTCCATTCTTCTCCATCGGAGAAGAATCCGCCTTCTGAAGCGGTTCGGCGCGGTCCCTTGCGGGGCCTCCACCCCAACGTGGTGCGCTTGGGATTGGTCTCTTTCTTCGCCGATGTCGCCTCGGAAATGCTCTACCCGCTGACCCCACTCTTCCTTAGCAGCGTTCTAGGCGCTCCAGCCTCGGTGATCGGATTGATCGAAGGGGTCGCCGAAGCTACCGCCAGCCTGCTGAAGGTCGTGGCCGGCCAGTGGTCGGATCGCTCCGGACGCAGGCGGCCTTTCCTCCTTTTCGGTTATGCCCTTTCCGCTCTCTCCAAGCCTTTGCTGGCCTTGGCTGCCGGTTGGCCAATGGTCATGGGCGCTCGCATCGCCGATCGTTTCGGCAAGGGAATGCGTTCTTTCCCACGCGATGCGCTTCTGGCTGATAGTGTCGCTCCCGAGATGAGAGGCCGCGCCTTCGGTTGGCACCGGGCGATGGATACGATGGGCGCCGTGGTTGGCCCTCTTCTCGCCCTTCTGCTGATCTCCATCACCAATGACAACCTTCGTCTGATTTTTATCCTGGCTGTCATTCCGGGATTGCTCGGAGCCATCCTGGTGCTGTTTGTAAAGGAGAAGCGGCGGGCTCCTTCGCCAGCTCAGGCCCCCAGGGCGGTTTGGGCCAGCCTGCCCAGACCCTTCCGTCTCTATCTACTGGCCTGGGGAATCTTCGCCCTGGCCAATTCCTCGGATGTCTTCTTGATTTTACGCGCTCAATCCATCGGCTTCAGCCCCACATTGGTGGTGCTCACCTACGCCCTTTACAACTTGACTTACGCCGGAGCCAGCCCCTTCTTGGGTCATCTTTCCGATCGCATGGGGAGGAAATGGGTGCTGGTGGGCGGTTTGCTGGTCTTTGCCGCAGTTTATCTCGGCTTTGCCTTCATGGCTTTCTCTTGGGAAGTTTGGCTGCTTTTCGCTGTCTACGGTTTATACATAGCCGCTACCGACGGTGTGGGCAAAGCCTTGGCTGTAGACTTGGTTCCAGCTGAGATAAGAGGCGGTGCATTGGGATTGCTGGGGACCGTTTCCAGCCTCGCTACCTTGGTGGCTTCCACCTTGGCTGGGTTCCTGTGGAGTGCAGTAGGTCCATGGGCGACGTTCGTCTATGGAGCTGCCGGGGCCCTGGTCTGTTCCGTTCTGATAGCTGCCCTGCCGATTTCAAGCGTCAAGACCAAGGCCCCGGCGGGGGGTTAATCGCTTTCTGCCCTCCACCCATCGCCCATTCAGAAAGGAATCCGCTAGAATTATCCTGAATGAGCGATACACTTCTGACCCTGATTTACTCTACGATTGGTTTTTTCTTGGGGTCGATTCCTTTTGCCTGGATTCTGACCCGCCTGGTTGCTCACCTTGATGTGCGCCAGGTAGGAGATGGAAATCCAGGTACGGCCAATGCCTGGAAAACAGGCGGTTGGCCGCTTGGGGTAGCCGTGATGGTTTTGGACTTCGCCAAGGGTTTCGTCCCGGTAGGGATTGCCCACTATTTTATTGGAATCAGTGGTCTTGCTTTGATCCCGGTAGCCTTGGCCCCGCTGTTGGGGCATGCTTTCTCTCCCTTCCTGGGCTTTCGCGGGGGGAAAGCGGTCGCCGTTACTTTCGGAATCTGGACCGGCCTCACTCTCTGGCTGGGGCCGATCGCGCTGGCCTTCGGCCTGGGCCTCTTGATGCTTCTGCAGACAGTGGATTCCTGGTCAATCATCTTCGCGATGGGGATCATGCTGGTGTCACTCGTGATTGCTGATTATGGCTTGCCTTTCCTCGTTGTCTGGGCAGGAAACCTGCTTGTATTGGTTTGGAAACACCGGAACGAGCTGCGTCAGCCTCCTCGCCTGCGTCACAAGCCAGGTCAATGGAAGGATGGGCAATCCTGATGGACTGGGGACAGTTGCAAGCCAGCTTGGTGATCTTCTTCCTGGCTGTCGGCCTGATCTTCTGGACCAACTGGCGGGAACTGAGGCTTTTATCACGCTATGGACATCCTTCCGATACTCCACTCGTCAGCGTGCTGGTGCCCGCCCGCAATGAGGAACGAGCTCTGGAACGCTGTTTGAGGAGTCTCTTGAGCCAGGATTATGGGAATTTCGAGGTACTGGTTCTGGACGACCATTCCAGTGATGACACTGAAGCCATTATTTTGCGATTAGCCCAGGAAGATCTGCGCCTTCGTCCAATCAAAGGGGCGGATCTACCACCTGGTTGGTTGGGAAAGCACTGGGCCTGCCAGCAACTGGTGGAAAAGGCGCGAGGATCGCTGCTGCTCTTCACCGATGCTGACACCGTTCATCACCCCCAGGCTCTGGCCAACGCTGTCTCCGCCCAACAGCAGGAAAGCGCCGACATGCTCACGGCATTTCCTCACCAGATCCTGGGCAGCTGGGGGGAGAAACTGACGGTTCCGCTCTTCGGCTGGAGCTTCCTCTGCTTTCAACCCATCTTTCTCATTCATCGCACTGGACTGCACAATCTGTCGGTGGCGGTGGGCCAGTTCATGCTTTTCCGCCAGGAAGCTTTGGCTCAAGTGGGCGGATTTGCCGGCGTTCGAGGAGACGTCGCCGATGACCTGGCTCTGGCTCGGGCTACTAAAAATTGCGGTTTGCGTTTGCGCGTCATGGACGGGTCTGACCGAATCGAGTGCCGCATGTACCATGATTTCAAAGAGGCATCGGCTGGTTTCAGCAAGAATCTCTTCGCGGCATTCCGCTACAACCTTCCCCTTTTCCTCTTCGTCTGGCCATTGATCGCTTATGCTACCTGGAGCCCCTTGATTACTCTTCTATCTGCTCTTTTTCTGCCCATCCCGCTGAGCACGCTATCCTGGAGCGTGACAGCATCACTCCTTTCCTTCCTCCTATGGCTTTTCACCTGCCGCCGGCTTCATTTCCCACTCTCGGTCGCCCTGGCCGGCCCGTTGATCATCTTGGCGGCTCTTTTCATTGCCACGCGTTCTTTGATCAGCGCCTATAACGGCAAAGGAACCTGGAAAGGACGAAACTTGAAGATCGACCGACGCCGATAGCTACGGAGTGGCAGTGTTCACTACTTTTATCGTCCACTCTGGTCCGGAATAAACCTTGTTGACAGTTGAGAAACTGTCCATGTTAATAGCGAAAGAAAGATCCATCAAACTATTGAAATAGGCGAGTGGTTGGCCTTCTGGAACATCTCCAAATGCATTTGCGAAGGGAATGATTCCTTTGTAAACCAGGACGCCCTGGTTGAAGATCTCCACTTGCAGCATGTCTCCGGCCTTTAGCTGCATGGATTCCGCGTTGTTTTTATTGATGTTGGTCCAGACATTCCCGTATTGAATATCCAGAATTGGAATGTTTCCACTTGCGCTGACACCACTGATTTCTGCTTTCTGGTAAGGGATACGGACAAGTTCCGTGGTCAAAAGCGGACCAACCTGTTCAAAGGTGATCGCGCCGGAAGCCAGGCGGGCGCCGGTGTACGCATAAACATCCCGGCCGAAGAAGGTATAAGATTCGCTGGAACCTGGCAGACGATTGGTTTTCTGATCAATCTGCCGAATCTCGGCAACTCCCATTGTTTCGGAAATAAGCGTCAGCGTTCCGTTGTCAGGTGTGACAAAATAATGCCCTGTTTTGGTCTTGAGAACGATGGATTTAAGCTCATCGGTGCCCACGCCAGGATCCACTACCGAAACAAAAACTGTTCCAGCAGGCCAATATGGCGCAGTTTGCATCAGACGGTAAGCGCCTTCCCAAACATTAAATGGCGGTATTTCGTGGGTCAGGTTAAAAATCCTGATATCGGGATCGACACCGACAGCAACCCCTTGCATGGCGCTGACAGCGCCATCCTTAAGGCCGAAATCCGTTTGGAGCACTAAAGCAATTTTGGGCTGTGCTGGAGAACAGCCTGATAGGATGATCACCAGCGATAGTATCAGTACAAGCGCTGACGCTGAACATCTAAGTATCTTCATCCTACTGCTCCTTTCACACTGGTGAGGCATTTATGGCATTGCTTTCGATAGATTCAAGTATAGAAAAGCTGTTCTTCTTGACAAGGGTATGGTGCAACGAAAAGTAGAAGTTGGCAATGCGATGGGGGGAAAGAGATTCTTTCTTCAAATAAGTGGCGAGGCGGTCTGAGGGTACCGAGGCCTCAGGGATCATCGCCTTTCCAAGGCTGACAAAACTCTCAAAAATCCTCATCGCCGTAATCACAGGGAAGCTGGACTCCAGATACCACCGCAAGCTTGCAGCTTGCCTACTTGAAATGAAAAGGAACCTGGTTTAATTGGTGGAAGATGAATGCTGTCAGATGCCAAAAACTGAAGGAGATATAACAAAGATACTATGGAAATTAAGGAAGCCACTTTCAACACAGGGGCGGTCAACCTCAATTACGCTGAGGTGCCGGCTGTAGGCGCACCACTTGTTCTCCTGCATAGTAGCAACACCCGCTGGCAATCATTCTGGTCCATCCTACCAGACCTTGCCGCTCATTGGCACCTCTACGCGCCTGATTTCCGCGGGCAAGGCAAGTCTGGCAGAGCGCCTGGAAGTTATCGTTTGCAGGATTTCGCTGATGATACGATCGCTTTTCTCCAGCGCCACATTCACGAGCCTGCCTTTCTGTTTGGGCATTCACTCGGCGGCATGGTCTCGCTTATGGTTGCAGCACAATACCCAGAGGGGATCCGTGCCGTGGCCATCGGCGATGCGCCTCTCTCCAGTCAAATGCTCCTGGCCACACATTCACAAGACCAAGAGCGCATCGCCGCGATGCGGGAGCTGTGTGGCGGTCAAAAAACGCTTGATCAGTTGATTGAGATCATGAAAGAGTCCTCGATCACCGTGCCGGGCAGGAGCGAGCCAGTGCCCATGCGGCAGGTAATGGGCGAAGATGCGCCTGTATTTGCATGGATGGCCACCAACCTGTATCAGAGCGATCCGGACACATTCACAGCCTTTTCGGAGCGGCTTGAAGCGACCGTAGCAGGGTACGAGATCGACCGAGTCTTGCCAGCCATCCAATGTCCGGTTCTTTTGCTTCAGGCCGATCCAGCTGCAGGCGGCTGCATGACTGATGCGGAGGTGGCGCAAGCTTTGCTAATGTTGGCGGCGCCAAGACATGTGCGCCTGACCGGCGTAAGTCATGTTCTCCACAACGAGCGCCCAGAGCTAGTTGTGACCGCCATCAAAGCATTCTTTCAGTCCTGCTAGGGGTCATGCATGAAAAACCTTGGTGGGTTCTCCTTTCAAGTGGATCACCCTGCTTAAGAGGGCATTCCGCTCCTCCAGGGCCCACCGCTCCCTAGTGCGGTTGTTTTCTCCCTTGTCATTGCAGATGCCGAACTGGGATGGGGTGATCCCAAGTTTACCGCTCATCCTTGGAAATCCAATGAGTCAATAAATAAATCTGTCCCCTTATTCCCTGAATTCTTGTACTATATCCACGATTTCATCATTTGGCATCCTCTTTGGAAAGGTGCAATAGGGAGCCAGCTCGAGGAAAAATGCATCAGGGTCCAAGGCTTTTTCGGGTGTCGCCACCCCTTTTAGCTTGATCCTGCCCTAGCGAATTAGTGGACACCAATGGCCAACGGAATGCCCGTAGCCCTCGCCATACCGGGGGGGCTGGCCTTGATCGTAGCGGCAACGGTTGCTCTTCTGCCATTCATCTCTCCCTTGCCGATCACAAAGAACATGGGCAGGCGGGGACGATCAAAGATGCCGGAGATTACTGCCAGAATATGCTCAAGCAGGGAAATATTCTTTGCCTCATCCACCAATTAGCGTCCCGCCTCTTCCAGGGTCAAGCGACCCGCATCGATCTTTCCAGCCAGCTTCTTAAAATAATCAGCGGTCATGGAAGGCATGACCATATAGCAAGAAGACTTTTCGATCTCCGGATAGGACCACGAAAAGGCCACCGGTTCCGGATGTCCTACCATCCAGACCGGCCGATCGCCCAATCCCGGGTAGTGCAACTTCACTTCCTCCAAGGGTTTCACCTCTTGCAGCCTGCCGTCCCGGCATTCGAGGATCTTGCCTGAACACTGCTGCATCCAGTGGACAATAGCCGCTGAATATATATCTGCTTCGGGGGCGTCGCTTTCTTTCTCTTCGATGTTCCAGGCAGCGTGCAGTTCCGATACCCGCTGGAACATGCCATAGACCTTGGCCGCCAGCATAATCGTAATGCCGGGGGTGGCTCCGACGCCGACGATTGCCATGATTCCCGCTGCTTCCGCCTTTTTTCCCATCTTCAGCATGTCGAGAGTCGGTTCCGGATCGTCGCAGATGTCAAAATAATTAACTCCCGCCCTGATAGCGCAGGTTAGAATGGGAACGGCGAAGCGAAAAAAGGGTCCTACGAGCCTGTTGCCCAACTCTTCTCTTCTTTCTGTCTCACGCCGCATCTTACCCTCCTTTTCCCCGCCCTTTCCTCTCTTGCTGGTCCGTGGGACTTACCCGGACCGCATCAAGCTACTTCCCATCGATCAGATCTTCCCC
>Ga0247842_10000778_pt1 | contig 60845 bp, 52 predicted proteins | sample LaCruzMarch2015__3_FD_192411 | JGI IMG/M metagenome (GOLD analysis project Ga0247842, IMG submission 192411) | Freshwater microbial communities from meromictic Lake La Cruz, Castile-La Mancha, Spain - LaCruzMarch2015_19m | ecosystem: Environmental > Aquatic > Freshwater > Lake | place: Spain... | reverse complement strand
CGCAGTTTGTTCCGTATTTTGAGATTAGATCGTAGGGCTTTTGAAATTCAAATGAGATTTTTTTGGCGAGGAGCTGGGGGTTCATCGGACGCAAAGCGTCCGGAAACAAAATACTTTTGTTTGCCGATTTTTTGAACTTTCGCTTTCAGTCGAAATAGGTTTGAAGATTTTGTTTGTCTTTTGTTCGGAGTATAATAAATTCAAATAAGAACTAAGGAGGATTTCATGGCTATCAAATTCTACCTATACGCTCGTAAATCTACAGAAGATGAGGAGAGACAAGTAATGTCCATTGAAGCGCAGATTTACGAGCTAGAACAATTTGCAAAAAAGGAGAATTTGCAAATTGTTGAAATGTTTATCGAATCAAAAAGCGCAAAGAAGCCGGGAAGAGAAATTTTCAATCAAATGATGGCGAAGGTATACGAATCAGGTGAACCCGTTGGGATTCTCAGTTGGCATCCGGATCGTTTGGCCAGAAACTCAGTTGACGGCGGACAAATAATTTATTGCATCGACACCAAAAAGATCACTTCTTTGCGCTTTCCCTGTTTTTGGTTTGAGCCAACTCCGCAAGGATTATTTATGCTTCAAGTTGCTTTTGGCCAATCAAAATATTATTCCGACAACTTGTCGGAAAATGTCAGGCGAGGAATAAGAAACAAACTCAGGCGGGGTGAGTGGTGCTCGCATGCGCCAGTTGGATATACTAATAATTTTAAAACCCGAAATATTGAACCCGATCCGATTAAGGCGAGAATAATCAAAAAAGCGTTTGAAGAATTTACAACAGGTAATTATACTTTACAGTCTTTATCTTCCCGCCTGAGTTTGTTTGGTCTAACCAGCCGAACCGGAAAACTGCTCTGTAAGGCAAGTATTATTCGCATGCTTACAAACAAAACATATCTGGGAATTATTGAACATAACGGCGAAAGCTACGAGGGCAGTTTTCCGGCGATCATCGACAAGGCGACTTTTGAGAAAGTGCAGATTGTTCTCAAATCGCGAGCAAGGCCGAGAAAAAGTAAAGTCGCTCACAACTTCCCACTCACTGGACTATTTCGTTGCGGTGAGTGCAAGGCGATGATTACCGCCCAATACGCTCATGGTCGTGGCGGAACATACCGCTATTATCGTTGTACTAAACGACTCGGGCCTTGCTCGCAAGGATACCTCCAGGAAAAAGAACTGGCAAAGCAAATCCTCGAACGAATCTCAAAAGCCGCCATTTGCGGAAGCTGGAAAGAAAAAATGCTTGATAAGGTTTCTGTTTGGGAAAAGCAAGCCAAAGGTTCGCAAAATAGTTTCGCCCAAAATATCAACGAGAAAATTAAGCAAGTTGATGAGAAACTAGATAAACTTATAAATGAGTTTTTAGACGGGGCGATTGAAAAAGAGTTTTATCTCAAAAAGAAAAATGAGTTAATCAAAATAAAAAAAGATCTGATTGAGCAAAAGAAACAACATTTTGGGCGAAACGGAACTGCGACCTTTGGCTGGATCGAACCCCTCAAAAATTGGATAATAACTGCCAATGAAGCTGTAAATCTTCAAACACAAAATGATTTTATTGAAATAAAATCATTTGTTCAAAAAATCGGAACGAACCCCCAGCTCCATGCCAAAAAAATCTCATTTGAATTTCAAAAGCCCTACGATCTAATCTCAAAATACGGAACAAACTGCGAGCCGAGCCAAGTCGGCGGTTGGCTCGGCGAGCATTCCAAGTGCCCAAAAATTTCTCAATGTACGGAATGGTCGGGGTGATCCGACTCGAACGGACGACCTCAGCGTCCCGAACGCTGCGCGCTACCAACTGCGCTACACCCCGATTTTAACAAAGCCACCTAGGATTATCTTAAACTTTCATACTAACCCCGACTGCAACGTCGGAGTTGCGCTACACCCCGGATTGCAAAAACGTCTTTATTATACCTTAAAATATGTTAAAATCTACACGTTGCCCTTATAGTTCAATGGATAGAACAAGACACTCCTAACGTCTAGATGTAGGTTCGATTCCTACTAAGGGTACCAGATTTTTGCCAAACCCCCGGATGGGGGTTGGCAAAAAGATTTGGTGGCTGTAGGAATCGAAGGCCGGACTGAGTGAGTTCGCGAACGAAGGAGGCGGGGTTGCGAGCGCCAGCTACTTTGAAAAAAATATTCTGGCGACTTGTGACCGATTCCTAATTTTTTAGGCCAGTCGAACTTATTCGTATATTGCGAGCAGTAAGCCGGAGTAAACGTGGTAAGATAACTCTATGAAAGAAAGAATGGAAATGCCGGAAGAAAATGGGTATGGAGAGCTAACGGCAACAGATATGGAACAGGCCTTGTTTTTAGCTACCCATATAGACAATCCTTGCGAGGTAGAAGCTGAACCAGGGAAATTTGAAAATATTAGAGGGTATTATTTACGTCAAGCCAGGGAGGCGCTTTTAAGAATGAAAGAGCCTAACGCTAGGCGATTTTTAGAATCAAAAATCAAAGAATACGAAGACATTGGATAACGGCTATTGTTTTGCTCAAACTTATAATTTCAAATTTGAAATTAATACTGATATCCTATCGCAGAATTAGGGTTAAAAAATAAATGAAAAATAATAAACAAAGAATAGTTATCGTCGGGAGTGTAGAACTCGCAGATAAATTAATCGAAATTGCTGATAAATTGGAGAAGAACGGATTTGAGACGGAGATTCCACATACCGTAAACAGAATAAGAAACGGCGAATTTACGCTGGAAGAATACAAAAAGTGGAAAAAGGAGAATGGGGGAGATATCGCTTTCAGAAAAGAATCGAAAGTGGATTATATCAAGCGATATTTTAACTTGATAAGAGAATCGGATGCCATATTGGTGGCAAATTTCGATAAAAATGGCATTAAGAATTATATAGGTGGAAATGCCTTAATGGAGCTAGGGTTTGCGTATGTTCTTGATAAACCGATCTTTTTGTTCAATCCGGTGCCACAGATGCAATACAAGGACGAAATTTTGGACGTCAACCCGATAGTTCTAAATGGAGATTTGTCTAAATTGGTAATGAGATAGTGTCCGAGATGCGCCATCCACTCCAACAGGGGTAGGATATGAGGCGGAAAAATATAGGACCAAGAAATGGAACGATTAAATCAATCCAGTCAGCAAAAGATCAGTTATCGGCCATTTAGGGCGAGTGATCTTGAGCTGCGCGTAAAATGGCTCAAAAACCCTTCCGTCAAGCAGAATATGGGCTGGCAAATAAGGGAAGGTGTTGATCTTGATGATCAAAAAAAGTGGTTCAAAAAATATCAAAAGGACAAATACGACAAGCGGTTTATAATTGAGGCCGACAATAAGCCGGTTGGGATGGTCGGACTCACAGAAATTGATCCGCTGGATAAAAATGCCGATTTGTACATTATGATCGGCGAGGACGAATATCGCGGCCGGGGAATCGGCCGCCAAGCCTGCGAATATATTATTGATTTGTGTTTTAAAAAACTAAAGCTTCACAAACTCAATCTCACAGTCCACGGCCACAACACCCGCGCGATCAACCTCTATCACTCGCTTAGGTTTGTCGATGAAGGCCACATCCGCGACCAAATTTTTTTTAACGGTCGCTACCACGACGAAATCCACATGGGATTGATAAATAAATAGCCAAGATTCTTGATCTAACAGATGAAGCAGAGTAGGGTTTGAGGAGGCGACTGAAGGGTGAAACTTCAGCCTAATAAATTTGATTTTCGGTCTTTGTTCGGCTAAAATAATAGTATGGGTTTAAATAAATTTAAATCAATAAACTGGAGATTGACGTCATCGCGCGAAGACGATACATTAAAAATAGCTAAAAACACCCGCCCTGCTTTGCACGGCGGGTGTTTAGTTAAAATAAGAGGCTTACGGTGAATAAAGAAGAAAGGGTGGCGATTTTTGTAGAACAAAACAAAGATGAGTAATAATTGATCAAAATATACTATGGCAAACAGAAATCTTACAAACGCAAAACGGGCAAAAAACGACGAGTTTTATACTCAGTACGGCGATATTCAAAAAGAGATTGAAGCTTACCTGGAATTTAATCCTGATGTTTTTCGCGGCAAGGTCGTGTATTGCAACTGCGACGATCCATATGAGAGCAATTTCTTCCGCTATTTTGTACTCAAATTCAAAAAACTTGGACTAAAAACACTTATTACTACCAGCTATAAACCCTCGCCTGTTGCCAACACGCAGCTAGGACTTTTTGGCGACGATAAAACAATAGCAATGCCTAAAGGTCGTCCCAAAATTACCGCCAATAAGTTTATTATCAACGAAGTGGCCGACATAGACGGAGACGGCGAATATAATTTGAAAGACATTGCCGAGCAATTAAAGGCAAACAAAAATAATGAGTGGGCGCCACTAAAAGAAAACGGCGATTTCAGAAGCCCCGAGTGCGTAGAGTTGCTGAAGCAATCCGACATCGTAGCAACAAACCCTCCCTTCAGTTTATTTCGCGAATACGTTAAACAGCTTTTTGATTACAAAAAAAAGTTCGTCATTATCGGTAGTATGAACGCCATTACTTACAAAGAAATCTTTCCGCTGATAAAGGACAATGAGATGTGGCTAGGAAATGGTTTCCGTGCCGGCAATGCTTATTTTTACACCCCAAATACGCGCGATTTTGCGTCGGGAGTTTATGATGAAAAAACAGGTCTTGTGAAATTCCGCAATGTTTGTTGGTTCACTAATCTCGACCATGGGCGCCGTCACCAACCACTGCAATTACAGAAGATGGCAGACAATCTTAAATTCAGTAAACACAAAGAAATAAGAGGTAAAAAGTTGTACGACAGATATGATAATTATGATGCAATTGAAGTACCATTTACGGATTCTATTCCGAGTGATTACGACGGGGTAATGGGCGTGCCTATTAGTTTTTTGGATAAATATAACCCTGACCAATTTGAAATATTAGGGAGTGATTACAGTATCAAAGAGGGTTTATTACCTAAATTAGTTAATCAAAAATGGGAAGGTAAATTAGATAGAGGTTATGTAAACAATAACAGACTTTACACCCGAATTTTTATTAGACATAAGAAATGATATGGAAAAATTGAAAGTAAAATTAGAAAATTGTTATGGAATAAAAAAACTTGAACACGAGTTTGATTTTTCTAATTGTCATACATTTGCGATATATTCTTCTAACGGAGTTATGAAAACTTCGTTCGCACATACTTTTAACGATATAGCGAAAGGCGCAAATCCATGTGATCGCATGGACGATTCTTTAATACCTGTCTATAAAATCACTTGTGACGAAACTGGTGCTCAAATTATACCTGAAAAAATCTGTGTCATAGAACCTTATAACGAGAAAGTTTTCGATTCTGAAGACAAGGTGCTGACACTCTTAGCAAACGAACAAATTAGAAAAGAGTATTTAAATATATACTCCGAACTTGATAGAGAAAAACAATCTTTAATTAAGAGTCTCAAAAAAGTGTCAAGAAGTAATAACTGTGAAGCAGAATTGATATCAACATTTGCTTTAGATGACGAAAATATTTTTGATATATTTCTTGATTTAGTTAACAGTGCAAGGAATTTTACTGAAAAATTTAATTTCAAGTATAACGATGTTTTTGACCCTCAGGGCAAGGTGAAAGTTTTTCTTGAGGAAAATAAAAAGCTCTTTGACCAGTATTGTAAAAAATATGAAGAATTGATCAATCATTCAGATTTTTTTGCCAAATGCGGTGAGACTGTTTTTGGCACAACCGAAGCAAAAAATATTAGTGATTCCGTAAAAGGCAACGAATATTTTTCTGCAGGACATGGACTTAAGCTCAAAAAATATGGTGGAGTAAATGATAATAAAAGTCTTGAAAAAATTATTGACGAAGAAATTAAAAAGATATTTAGCGATCAGGGCTTAAAGGACATATTTGATAAGGTCGAGAAGAAGTTGAACGTGAATCAGGCACTCGCCATGTTTAAAAAAGCTATCGAGAAAGATCCGTCTTTAGTTATGAAATTACAAAACTATGAACAGTTTAGAAAAGACGCTTGGTACAGCTATCTTCATCAAATTATCAACGAACTAGAAGAATTAGTCGATCTGTATAAAAAGAAAAAACCAGAGATCAAATCAATAATTACAAAAGCAAACGAGCAAAAATCAAAGTGGGAGGATGCAATCCAAGAGTTTTCGGATAGATTTCCCAATATGCCATTTACGTTGGAGATCAAGGATAAATCTGATGCAATTCTTAATGCACAAACACCAACGATTTCTTTTAAATTTGATGATAAACCGGTTGATAGAAAGAAGATGTTAGACATTCTTAGTCAAGGAGAAAAAAGAGCCTTTTATGTATTAAATGTGATTTTTGAAGTTAAATCTCGACAACTCAACAGCAAAGAGAACATATTTATCATTGATGATATTGCCGACTCCTTTGACTATCAAAATAAATATGCAATCGTTGAATATCTCAATGATATTTCAAATGAGCAAAATTTCTATTCTATTATACTAACTCATAACTATGATTTTTATAGGACGATCACCGATAGACTGGGACTTCCTAGAGAAAATAAGTTGCATGCAATAAAGACAAGAGACGAAATAAGAATCAATAATGAAGTTTATCAAAAGCCCCCGTTCAAAACGTGGCGAGAGAACATGAAAAGTGGGAAATATTATGATAAATCTTATACTGCGAACGATGCGAAAAAACATATTGTGGCTCTCATACCTTTTGTGCGGAATATGATTGAATATAATGGTTCCGAAAAATCTTCTACACAATATGGGAGTGATTATGACACGCTAACGAGTTTGTTACACTCTAAAAGTGACACAAAAAATATTAAACTAGATGATCTAAAAAGTATATATTTAGAACATTTAAATAAAGGTGATTTTGATTCGTCACTATCCGATGGCGATACCATTTATGATATGATCAACGATTTGGCTAATAAGGTTAGCAGTGAAGAATTTAATCTTGAGAATAAAATAATACTCTCTATAGCCATCCGCCATAAAGCGGAAGAATATATGCTGCCAAAAATGTCGAATAATACCCCGGCGCAGACAGGAGAGTTGTTTCGAAGATTTAAAGAAGAATTCAAAAGCGACACTGCCCTTAAAGATACGATCAGAACTCTTGAAAGCGTAAATATCATGACCCCGGAAAATATTCACCTTAATTCGTTTATGTATGAGCCGATTTTAGATATGGGTATAGGTGAATTAAAGAATCTATTTGAGAAAGTTTGCAATTTATAAATAATATTAATAATTTAAAAAAACATTATGAAAACAATTTTAAGAACCAACATCACAGTCAAAGATATTTGCGACGGGCAAGAAAAATGAAAAAAAATATATCATATAACAATAAATCCGGTGAAATAATTATTTACGAAGGCACAGATGGCGTGCCCAAAATTGACGTGCGCGTTGAGGGTGAGACGGTGTGGCTTACCCAAAAACAGCTTGCGGAACTTTTTGACACAACAAAGCAAAATATCAGCCAGCATATAGGTAATATCCTCAAAGAGGACGAATTATCTAAAGATTCAGTTGTAAAGAAAGTATTGACAACTGCCGACGACGGCAAAGATTACACTGTCGAACACTACAATTTAGATATGACGATTTCGCTCGGCTATCGCATCAATTCACGTGTTGCTACTAATTTTCGCATTTGGGCAACAGAGCGACTCAAAGAATATATCGTCAAAGGCTTTACGATGGATGACGAACGGCTCAAGGAAGCCGGCGGCGGCAGTTATTGGAAGGAGTTGCTCGATCGCATCCGTGACATCCGCAGCAGTGAAAAAGTTTTATATCGACAAGTATTAGATCTGTACGCTACTGCTGTTGACTATGACCCAAATACAAACGAATCACTCAAATTCTTCAAGATTGTGCAAAACAAAGTCCATTTTGCCGCGCATGGACATACTGCGAGCGAGGTGATATATCTGCGGGTGGATAGTAACAAACCATTTGCCGGACTTACAAGTTTTAAGGGTGAGCAACCTACACAAGCAGAGGCAATGATTGCGAAGAATTACCTAGATCTTAAAGAACTAAAAGTGCTCAACAATCTCGTGTCTGCCTATTTTGATATTGCTGAAGTTAGTGCCATTGAGCACAAGTCAATGCGAATGACAGATTATATCCGCAAACTAGATGCAATTTTGCAATCGACCGGCCGCGCATTACTTAAAAATTCTGGCAAGATAAGTCATGAACAAGCTGAGATAAAGGCAAAAGCAGAGTATCGTAAATATAAAGCTAAGACCTTGAGCGAGGTCGAGAAATCGTATTTGGAAAGTTTAAAACAGGTCGAGAAGAAGTTAAAAAATAAGGGAAAATAATATGAAAACAATTTTAAAAACTGACATTACAATTGAAGAAATTTGTGATGGGTTTGTTTATAACGAACTTGAAGGCAAAGGACTTTTTGGCCTGTCTGGTATGTTGACTATTCAACCGGAATACCAGCGCAACTATATCTATGCATCCGATGGCGGCAAAAAAGAAGCAGCGGTCATCGAGTCGATATTAAAAGGATATCCAATCGGGCTGATTTATTTTAACAAAGTCAGCGATGACAAATTAGAAGTTTTGGACGGGCAACAGCGCATCACCAGCGTCGGACGATTTATAACCGACAAATTCGCCATCAAAGATGAAAACAGTATGGAGCAATATTTTAGCGGCATGGCAAAAGACAAGCAGAGCAAAATTTTAGAAACCAGTTTGCTTATTTACGAGTGCGTTGGTACGGAAAGTGAAATTAAAGAATGGTTTAAAACCATCAATATTGCAGGTGTTCCACTCAATAATCAGGAATTGCTCAATGCTGTTTACTCCGGTCCGTTTGTAACGCTTGGCAAAGAAGAATTTTCAAATAGCCAAAATGCTAATATCCAAAAATGGAGCGCGTATATTTCGGGTAGCGCCAACCGACAGGAATTTTTGGAAAGAGCTTTGGATTGGGTCAGCCGTAACGAAATCGGCGATTACATTAGTCGCCATCGCTACGACCAAAATATTGATGAGTTAAAAAAATATTTTAACACCGTGATCGATTGGGTATCCGGAGTATTTTCTGACGTGGAAAGCGAAATGCGTGGGCTTGAGTGGGGAAGAATGTATGAGCAATATCACAATAAAGCTTATGATCCGGCGAAAGTATCGGCGGAAGTTCATAAACTTTATGCAGATCCGTATATTAAAAATCGCAAAGGAATTTTCGAATATGTTCTCGGTGGCTCAGTTGACACTAAATTACTTGAAGTCAGGTTTTTTGACGAAGCAACCAAAAAATCTGTTTTTGAGATTCAAACCGCTAGAGCAAAAGAAAAAGACGAATCAAACTGCCCGCTTTGCGCCATCGGACACGATGCCAACAAAAGCAAAATTTGGAGTTTTCCCGAAATGGACGCCGACCACGTAGCCGCTTGGAGTAAAGGCGGCGCAACTTCTATCGAAAACTGCGAAATACTCTGCAAAACACATAATCGAGCAAAAGGTAATCGATAAAGACGCGCCTGTTTCGTTTTAGTAATTGTTTAAAGATTGTTTATTGAGGAGTTTTATGCACAAACTATCACCATCGGATTTTGCGTATTTGTACGAGGAATGCAAGCTTTGTTATTGCCTGAAGGTTAAATTAGGAATCTACCAACCCAGCATGCCGATGCCGGGAGTTTTTTCGACCATCAATTCCATCGTCCAGGGCAGTTTGGTCGGTAAAAATTTACAATCGTTGTCTGCGGATTTACCGGACGGTGTTATTGTCAAGCAGGAAGGTTGGGTTGATTCAATTGTTGTCCCCGAAACCGACGTATTTATAAAAGGCAAATACGATTTGCTCGTTAAAAACTCTGACGATACCTACACTTTGGTTGACTTAAAAATATCAAAGCCCGACGAGGCCGAAACCGACAAATACAAAAGCCAGCTTTTTGCCTACAAATTTGCTCTGGAAAATCCCAAAGAAGGCGAGCCGATTGTCATCTCAAAATTAGCGCTTCTGGTTTTCTATCCAGAGAGCGTTGAGTTTAGCGACGGGATCGCGAAATTGCATTTCCCACCAAAATGGATGGAAATTCCCATCGACCAAGACGGTTTCTTCACCTTTATCAAAGACATCGATAAACTCCTCTCCAGCCCCTTGCCCGCCGAAAGCCCAACCTGCAAATGGTGCCAATATCGCCACGCCGGCGAACAATTCTCCCACGATAAATCAAAAACTACAGGAGATCTACCATTTTGACAGAACATAAACAGCTATAATCAGATTAAATAAAAGTTAAGTGAAAATAAGAAAACGGGAGAGCAATTAATATGGAAATATTAATAAAAAAACTTATTGAACAACTACAACTGATAAATCAGAGATTAGATGTCATTGAAGAAAAGCTAGATGAACAGTTAGGTGAAAATGGGGGTAGCAGCGGTTGTTCCCATGAAAACGATGGCGATGAGATGCTGGACGAAGCTGTCCGCCTAGTCGTTGGGTCAGGCACTGCTAGTGCGTCTTTTTTGCAACGAAGATTAAAAGTAGGATATGCTCGAGCGGCAAGACTTTTAGATTTAATGGAAGAGAAAGGAGTTGTCGGGCCATCAAGAGGAGCCAAGCCACGAGATATTCTCGTAGATTATTAAGATGAAACCGAAAAAGATATTAAAAAATAAGAGCATGGTAACTTATCAAGCAAGAGGATAGATGAGATTAGTGTTAAAAACAAGATTTAAAAAATTATATTGGCGGTATATAGTTTTGCTTTTTTTGTTATTATTGGTTCTTTTTATAGTTTTTATATTAATTGCGTGGAGAACAAAAAACGACAAAAAGAACTCTCTTGCGGTTAGTCAGGTTTCTTCCCAAACTGATCGGCCTACGGCCACTCCCTATCTAAAAAATCCCGATAATATGAAGATAGTTAGCTCACCGGTTGCTATGGTTGGGCCAAGCGTTCAAGCCAGTCCCGCAGACTCTGCGACACCCGATTGGTATATTTATAAAAATTCAGTTTATAAATTCGAAGTTACTTTTAATGATGCGTGGCAAAATTGCTTGGTAGAAAAAAAATTGGATTACGGTGGCTTGGCAGAGGGTGCTTATGAGGTCAAATTGCCAGTTGTAATTCCTGATATTCCCTTGTCTTTTTATATTTACAAAACTGACAAATGGAACGAAGAAATAAACCAAGAAAGTTCCCCCGAGAGTCCTTTGAAGCCAGCCGAAATTACGAGAAACGCTAATTATGTTTATGCTTACCAGATGTGGTCGAGTACGCCGCCCACCCCCGGGGCTATTCGAGATAAAGATATTACCGAAGCTCTAAAAACTTTTAAACTTTTATAATAATTTGTCCATAAAATTAACCAGATATTTTTTGAATCTGCAGACCCCTTGTCAACCTTAAATTATAAGATCGCCGAGAACTACCTACGAAAAATCTAAAAATTTGATCTCAAGCTAACTTATGTGGTAAAATTTTACAGAAGTGTATAAGAAGGAATTGGTCGGAACGATTCTACAGCTTTTTGTAAATGGATTATTAGGAGGGAAACCATGGATCTCGGCAGGTTTTTTGTTGGGAGAAAAATAGTTTTTGCGATAGGCGTTTTTTTGGGCGTCGTTATTATTGGTTCGGGGATCTCGGCAAAGTTTTTTTATGATAAAAAATGGAAAGATGCCGAAGAGAATTATAAAAAAGCCGATTATCAAAAGGCTGCCGCAAATTTAAAATACTTACCTATGCCATCAGATGGTGCAAGGTTAAGAATTTACGGCCAAACGATGATGGCTACTAATCAGGACAATAAAGCATCCATCGCTTTTGAGAAACTCTCCGATAAAACCGAGGACCCTTTCGCTGAACTCATGCTTGGCAATATTGCAAATCAGCAGAAAGAATATGACAAAGCGGTGGAAATTTACGAACACCTCACGAGTTCAAATCCTAATTACATTCAAGCTTACGCCAATTTGGCAATGGTCTATAAAATACAGAACAGAACTGATAAAGCGGTCGCAACAGCCAAAAGAGGGATTGACGCGAATCCCAACTCAACTATTTTGCACGAACTGATGGTTTCTTTGACGATGGAGAACAAAGAACTGCCGGAATACAAAAATTCTATCGAAAAATTAAAGCAATTGGACCCAAATAATTTTTTGCTTAAATAGAGTTATCAGGTGGCATTAGTAAAAATAAGTCAAATGGTTACTAAGAAAACTACCGGTTTCATTTGGTTGGTCGGACTGGCGTCGTTAGTTTTCGCTAATATTGTGGTGCTTCCCCAAAAGTCTATTGCTTTTAATTCAAACGGTCAAAATGCCTCGATGTTGATCGGGCAAACTCTGCCTGATGATAGTCCTATTTATACGACTCGAGCGATTAACAATCCCGCAAATAACGGTGTTTATTCGCCTTCTTCAATGGCTCTGGATGCCGCGAATCACATTTTTTACGTTGCTGATTCGGGAAATAACAGGGTTATAGCTTACAGCTTGAATGTAGATAACACTTTTCCCGATTATAATGCGGATTATGTAGTTGGCCAGGCTAATTTTTCGACAACGCTTGAAAATCAGGGAGCGTCAACCGCCAGAAATTCCTTGAGTAATCCGACTTTTATTGCGGTTGATCAGGCTTCTGGTGACGTTTATGTTGCCGATGCAGGCAACAATCGAGTTTTGGTTTTTGCAAAAATTATCGCTGACAATCCAAACGCAGCCTATGTTATCGGAGAGCCGGATTTTACGACCAAAAACTCCGGTGGCACAGTTTCTTCCGGCAGAATGCTTTCTCCCTCGGGGGTTGGCTTTATCGGTTCCGGGGCGGGTATCAAGATATTCATATAGGACAGCGATTTTAACCGAGTTTTGATTTTTGGCCAAATAGTCGGGGACGGCCAAGCGGCAGATAATGTTTTGGGGCAGGTGAATTTCACGTCTTCCGGCGCGGCGACAACGCAATCGGGGTTTTCGGCGCCCTCGGGGCTTAGCGTCGATTCGAGTGATTATCTTTATGTGGCCGACCGTGATAACAACCGTGTGATGATTTGGACTTCGGCGATAACTACCGATGGCCAAAACGCTGACAAAGTTCTCGGTCAAACATGGTTCTATTCAAGCAGCTCCGGCACCTCTGCGACAACTATGAATCACCCCCAAGGTGTTTCGGTTAGTAGCGCCGGCCGGACTTTTGTTGCCGATTCAGACAATAACAGAGTGCTGGTTTGGACTTCATCCATTAGCTCAAACGGTCAATCTGCCAATTATGTTTTAGGACAGTCAAATTTTTCTTCGAGCAGTTCGGGAACAAGTTCGACTAAGCAAAATTATCCGATCGATGTTGTGACCAACTCTTCGGATCAGCTTTTTATCTCTGACAGCAATAATCATCGCATAGCTTTATATTCGTCAACGATTTCTTCAAACGGCCAAGCGGCAAACTCAGTAATTGGCCAAAAAAATTCTTCCGGTAATGTTGATTATTACGGCAACGCCATCAATAATCCTCGCAATCGAGGATTAAACCAGCCGTCGGGTCTTTCGATTGATTATGTCAACCACAAATTTTTTGCTGTCGATACGGAAAATAATCGTATTCTGGTTTATAGCCTTAACGCATCAAACGACTTTCCCGACTATTTATCTGACAATGTCTTAGGGCAGACAAGTTTTTCTTTAACTTCAGCCAACCGCGGCGGTTCAGTCGCCTCAAACACCCTCAATCTTCCTATGGGCGTTTACTATGACAATGCAAATCAACGTTTATATGTTGCCGATACCGGAAACAACCGGGTTTTAATTTGGACTTCGGCGATTAGTTCAGACGGTCAGGCGGCTGATTTAGTCTTGGGACAATCAAGCATGACCAGCTCGAATCCGGATGTGAGCCAAAGTGCCCTCGCTTCTCCCTATTCTGTAGCGGTCAATACGACTACCAATGCCGTTGCGGTTGCCGATAAAGACAATAATCGAGTAATGATCTGGACTAGTCTGCCAAATTCAAATGGCCAAAGCGCCAGCTATGTTGTTGGGCAGAGCAGTTTCACGGCAAGTGGCTCGGCCACAACCCAATCAACTCTTAAAACGCCCAAGGGCGTCGGTTACGATGTAAATACCGGCTATCTTTATACCGCTGATTCGGAAAACAATCGGGTGATGGTTTGGACGAACACGATTTCTTCAAACGGCCAAGCGGCAAACTATGTTTTAGGGCAGTCAAACTTTACGACCGGTTCGGCCGGAAGTCCGGTTTCCGCCTCTACCTTGAATCATCCAACCAGAGTTTATAGCGCCCCAAGAAGTTCGATCCTCTTTGTTACAGACACCGGCAATAACCGCGCCTTGGTATTTAAACAGACGATTTCCTCTGATGCCCAAGCCGCTGATTTGGTTATTGGACAATCCAGTATGAGTGGTTCCGGAGCATCAACCACCCAATCTGCCCTTAACGCTCCGCAAGGGATAATTGCCAATCCAACCAGTGGCGTTGTTTATGTCGCGGACACATCAAACAATAGGATTACCGGTTATTCAGACACCACGCCTGGGGCACCAAATCTTTCCATGCCGGCAGATACCGGAACCGATGTTTCATGCTTAACTAATTTTCAGCTGTCCGCTTCCGATTCAGATGGCGATGCTCTCCAATATAAAATTGAATTGGCCGATAATATTGGATTCTCGCCGATTTTGCATACTTTTGATCAAACTCAAAGTGCGACTGGTTGGAGCGGCCAAACAGTTGGCAACACTTATGCTTTGGGTGCAGCTGCGTCATATACTACCCAAACGGCTGATATTTTGGATGCCAATACAACTTATTACTGGAGAGCTTATGCTTATGACCCCTACGGTGCGACAACATGGAGCGGTGTTTCGAGCTCGAGGTCGTATACTACGGCTTCGCCTGCAAAAATTGCGTTTACTTCAAGCGCGCTAAGTGTTGTTGCCGGTCAGGTTTCAACAGCAGCTACTATCCAGCTTCAGGATGCCAACAATAATCCGGTGAAAATCACTAGTCCGCAGACAGTGTATTTAACTTCTGACAGCGGCGGCGGAGACTTTTCGGTAACGGCGGACCCGTTTACCCCGGTTGGTTCGGTGCAAGTTGCCGCCGGAGCAAGTTCGGCCAGTTTCTATTATAGAGATTCGAATGTTGGCAATCCGACGATTACTGCTTCTGATCATAGCCCCCCCGACGGCAACACGGGTCTTGACGATGCAACGCAAATCGAAACTGTTTCTCCAAGCTCGTTAAACCACTTTGATTTTAACACGATACCAAGTCAAACGGCCGGAACGGCTTTTTCTGTAACAATTGTTGCCCACGACCAATATCATAATGTTGTTACCTCGTTTGCAGATCAAGCAACGCTTGCGTCTAACCCTACGGGTGTAACACCGGCTAGCGCAACATTTGTTACCGGCACTTGGACGGGTAATTTAACAGTCACGACCGCCGGCAATACCTATCTAACCGCTACTTATCAAGCGGTTGGTTCTCAAAGCAACAATTTTACCGTTGCTCCGGCAGTGCTCGATCATGTCAGTGTGAACCCAACGGCCTTAACGGCAAAAGCCGGCAGCGATAATAACATTTCCGTTGCAGCTTACGACCAATATGATAATACGACTACAACGAGCTTAACTTATAGCTGGACAATCGATCCCGCTCTTGGCTCGCTTGACCCGACAAATTTGGCCGCAACCGTTTATACCGCCGAAAATTCAATCGCTACCGGCAATATCACAGCGGAGGTTACACAGGCGGCAATTGTAAAAAATTCAAGTTGTGCGGTCTCGATCATGCCTGACCACTTTGATTTTACTGCTATATCGTCTCCGCAAACTGCCGGAACGAATATTGCCAATACGGTGTCAGCTAAAGCTCTAGGTGACAGCCAAATTAACAATTTTACAGGAACAGTACTGATAACTGATTTAACAACAACCATGGTGCCAGCGAGCGTTGGTTTGGTTAACGGTACTTGGACGGGAAATTTTGTTATAACGCAAATATATACGAACGATCAGATAACCGCTTCATATACGCAAAGTTCTGTAACTGCCACAGGTACAAGTGCAACATTTAACATAGTTCCCAATGTTTTAAATTATGTTACGCCAAACGAAGCTTCTTTCTCGCTGTCGGTCAACACCACTCACCAGTCAAGCGCCCAAGCCTACGATCAATACAATAATGCGATCTCGGGACAAACTTACAACTGGGAAACAACAATCGGTTCGATTCCAACGCCGGGTAATCCGGTTACATATAATGCCGGAACTCAAAGCGGTACTGGAACAATCACCGTGTCGGTCACGCAAGACGCAATAACCAAAACGGCCAATATTAATGTGTCCGTTACGGCTATGGCGGTTGACCACTTTGATTTTGCGACCATCACTAACAAAGTTGCGGGGGTGGGTTTTTCAATCTCAATTTATGCCAAAGACCAGTATGATAACACTGTTACGGCATACACGGACAATGGCACACTAACTTATCTCTCCGGCACAATCAGTCCTTCCAACACAACCGATTTTAACAGCGGGGTGTGGACCGGTGATGTGGTAGTGACCAAATCGGCCACAAGCACATATATTTCATATTCCGACGGTTCCGATACCGGTCAGTCAAACTCATTTAATGTTGTTACCGGTCCGCTTGACTCGGCCGCGGTGTCGCCGACTTCGGCAACAGTCGCTTTGCTGGGAACGCAACAGTTTACTGCCACCGCCTACGATGAATACAGCAATGTTATTTCAAGCGGCCTGACAATCTCTTGGGTGGTTGGCAACACGCAATTGGGTAATGTAAGCCCTAGCAACAGCTCTCCTACAACTTTCACTGCCACGACTACTTCCGGCTCGACCAACCTCAATCTTTCAATAACCCATAACGGTATAACAAAAATGTCTTCGGCTACTATCACCGTAAGTTCCGGGGTATTGAGTCATTTTACTTTCGATACAATTAGCTCCCCGAAAGCAGTGGGGAGTTTATTCTCGATTACGATCAGGGCAAGAGACTCTTATGAGAATGTTGTCACATCATTTGCGGATACTGTTGCTCTAACTGACTTGTCAGCAACGATTTCGCCTGTAACCACGACTAATTTTGGAGACGGGGTTTGGACCGGCTATGTTCAAATAGCTGCTTCAACTTCTGCTGACACAATAACGGCGACCTATCCAACGGCCACAGGCACTTCAAATGCCTTTGATGTGATCTCTAACTTGCTCGACCATGTAGTTGTTACACCTTCAAGCGCGACGGTAACTGCCGGACAAACACAGGCCTTCTTCGCTCAAGGATATGACAGCTTGGGTAATGCGATCACCGGTCTAACTTATGGTTGGCAAGTTATCGGCACGATCGGCTCGGTTGACCCCGCCTCTGGTGTCTCAACCACCTTCACGGCCTCTGAATCGGTTGGTACCGGAAGCGTTCAGGTCTCGGCCACCCAGGGAGTGATCACCAAGGTAGCTACCGCTAGTGTTACCGTTGTTCCGTCAGGACTTCATCATTTTGCCTATAGTACAATAGTTGGCTCAAAAATCGCCGGAACTGCGTTTAGTATTACAATTACCGCCAAAGACAGTTATGAAAATACGATTACCAGCTTTACCGGTCCGGCCACATTAAGCGATAATCTTGGCGGGATTGCGCCGACGACTACGGGAACTTTCACCAACGGTATTTGGACCGGGATGATTGCTCTGCAAAAATCCGGGTTAGTCACTGTGACCGCAACCAGCGGAGCGGTCGCATCTGCGACTGATCCCATTACTGTTGTGCCGGCAGCTCTTCATCACGCGACAATTTCACCCGATCCCGTGGCTGTGATTGCGGGCAAAACAGCTCTTATTACCGGCTATGGGCGCGACCAATACGAGAATAATATTGACGGGGTCGGCTATACCTGGAGCGTTACCTCAACGGTGGGAACTTTAAGTTCGACATCGGACCAGAGCCCAACTTTGACGGCAAAGACCACGGCCGTATCCGGATCAATGACACTGATTGTAACCCAAGGACAAACGATTGTCACTAAAACGGCAGATGCAACCATAACGTCCGATGAGCTGGCCCAGTTTATTTTTTCACAGATCAATTCTCCTCAAATTGCCGGCACAGCTTTCCAGATAACAGTCTCAGCCGCAGATCAGTATAACAACACCGTGGAGTCGTTCTCTCATCCGGTTCAGCTTGCGGACGATTCGGGTTCAATTTCACCTTCAACCACCAGCAACTTTTCCAGTGGTGTCTGGAACGGGACGGTTACAGTTACTCAAACCATAACTCAAGATAAGGTTTATGCCACCTACGGTTCGGTTTATAGCGCCAGTAACATCTTTGAAGTTAAAGCGGGTGAACAACAGGTATTTATTCAAATTGTCTCGGGAAGCAATCAGAAAGGAGCGGCCGGAGCAAAACTTGATAGTCCTCTTCTGGTCAAGGTAACCGATCTTTACGCCAATCCAATCGCCAATACGAGTGTCACCTTTGCCGCCTCTTCATATCCGGCGGATGCAACCGGCCAGAAACTTGATCCCTCCGAGACGGAAACTTCCGGTGACGGCACAGCTCAATCAGAGCTGACTTTAGGCAATAAATCCGGAACCTATGTCATTTCCGCAGCTATTGCAGATCGAGCTTCAACCGCGGTCAATTTCTATATTATCGGCACGTCGAGTGAAGTTGCTTCAGTCGAATTGATGCCTTCGACAACAGTTCTTTTAGCCAATAGTTCGCAGCAATATAGTTATGAAGCGTTTGACAGCTTCGGTAACCCTGTTACAGCGTCTTCGGTCGGGTGGGCGGTAGTTGCCGGCGGTGGAACAGTTGATTCCAATGGTCTTTTTACGGCCGGAACGGCAACAGGAACATTCACGGACACGGTTGAGGTTACAATTAACGCGGTCAAAGGTTACGCGACAGTAACGGTGACGACTTTGCCCGGTTTGTCAGGAGACAACCGAACCGGCGCAGGGGATCTTGATCATTTGGTAATTACTCCAGACAGTCCATCCGTACAGATTAATTCCAAAAATGGTTTTATGGTTGCGGCCTACGACCGGTATAATCAAGCCCTTGAAAAAAGCGAATTGACATATTCGTGGACAAGCGAAGTTGGCAAAGTTGATCCTGCTAATAATCCAGAGGTCACGTTGACTGCCGGAACCGAAGTTAAGTCGGGAAAACTGGAAGTTGTGGTTAGCCAGCCCGACAAGAGGATCACCAAGTCGGTTTCTACAGTTGTCAGTGAGGTTCAAAGTTCAGCCGGATATTTGGATATCCAATTGCCTTCCGACAGTATTGCTTCGGGTGATGAGTTTACAATTTCAATTACAGCGTATAATGGTGAGGGGAAGGTTAACACGGGGTTTGCCGGTCCGGTGGAAATATCAGATACAACCAGCACCCTGTATCCATCTAAAACAACTGCTTTTACTAACGGTGTTTGGCAAGGAAAAATATCAATTAACACTGCCGAAAATGCGACCATTATTAAAGCGGCTGGCGAAAGCCTCCTTGGTGCCTCAAAAAGCATAAATATTAAAAGCAAGTACGCGTTCAGGAAAGACCGATTGAAAGGTTTTTGGGCAAAACCATACGGAGTGGTTGCTTCGGTTGGAGAATTTTTAGCTAATTTCATCCACTCGTTTTTTAGGATTTCAAGCCGTTTCCCGGAAACTACAAAAAACGTGGCTTCTGGCGGAGTTGCAGCAATCGGATTTCTGGCGGCAGCAATCGGTTTTGGTTTGGCGGCATCAAAAGGTCTTGAAGCAATTGGTCGCAACCCTTACGCGCGGGGCAAGATTCTTTCCAGTTTATTTATCGCTTTTATCGTTAGTGTGACTTTCGCATTTTTGGCATTTTTGGTCGCGGGATTTATTAAATTCTTCTAAAATGAAAAAAAAGCTAAAAAATATAATTACTCGGCTTGCGCATTTGCCAATGCGGCGGTGGATCCGATCCGGACAAAGTAATCTCTTATGGGGTCGCAGTGCCCTTCGAGTTCCTGCCTACTCCTCGAATTATAGTCTCAAAGCCGAAGACCGGCGGGCACTCGACGATAATCTGGGCCTTGGCGGAAATCGTGTAGCTAGATTGAACCGGCGGAATATATTTAAGTTTTTCCCGGTTTTGCTTGTTGTTCTGATGGCAATTGCTGTTTTTGAGATATCGCCGGTCGGAGCGGCAATGTATACGATCGATAATAACAAAACTATCAACGGCAGCTATGACTTCTCGACGCTTGACGTTTCTTCGCCGGGACAGATGAAGCTTCAATCAGGCGATGTTGGCAAATGGAACGGTCAGGACGGCATGGTTGAACCGCCGGTCTTAACCTACGGTGACTCTGACTCGGTAGTTGGGCCGGATGGAAAACTTTATCTGGTGACAGAATATCGAAACGACTCTTATTTTATAAGATATGACAATGAAATAAGAAAATGGGAGTTTTTGGATACTCCTTCCGCCAAGCTAGGATATCGAGGGGTTGCTGTTGCTTCCGACGGTGTGAAATACATTTACTGCTTGCCCGGCGGATCCCTTAACAGTTTTTTCAGGTATGACATCACGACTAACAGCTGGTCCAAAATGGCTGATTTGCCGGTAACTTCCGATGTTGGATCGGATATAACTTTTGCTACCTCAGGAGGATCAAGTTATATTTATGCTTTTAGAGGGAATTCTTCCAATACTCTCTGGCAATATAACATTTCGGCAAATTCTTGGACGCAGAAGGCCTCTTTCCCTGCCAGTGTTTATAGCTGGGGGGTAAATATTGTCTGGGATGGATCAGACGGAATCTTCGCCATTTCCAATAATTATAATGGCTTCTACAAGTATTCGATTTCCGCCAATACGTGGGGGACGGCGCTAGCTACGCCGGGGACTCCGGCTGCCTGGCACAGTCAAATGAAAACCGGTTCAAATGAAATTATTGATTTTCGAAGGGATTATGTTTCAACCGGAGTAACGCGCTTGAGAAAATATACTATCGATACCAACACTTGGTCCGATTTAGCCACCCCGCCGATAGGCGGATATTCTGATGGTTATTGGTATACGCAAGCAGCATCTTTCGACGGATCCGATACTATTTACGCTCAAGCTGGTGGCGGAGCCAAGCCGGTAATTATGCGATATACCTTAAGCACTAATTCTTGGAACACTACCTACAATCTCTTCCCGTTAATGGGGCGTGATCTCGCTCATGGCGACTTGGTTTATGATGGAAACGACGCGGTGTACTTTACGACGGGTGAAAATGCTGGCAGCTATCCGTATGGAAATTACCTTTACAAAATGACCATTTCAACCGGAGTGACGACACAGCTTGGCGTACATCCGATTTTGGGTCAAATCGGCTGGAAGGGGGTGTATAAAGATAATGCGTTATATATGATGCCTTTTGCCGGAACGTATTTTTACAAATTCGACATCGCCACGAGTTCATGGAATCAGCTCGCCGACTTGCCTTATACCGCGACAACCGGACTGGGCATAGTTGATGGCGGGGACGGCTATCTTTACGCCAATATGGGGGGCAGGGCTAATTTCCATCGCTATAAAGTTGCCGATAATACTTGGGAAAATCTGTCTTCGATGTCCTATGCAACCGGTGCAGGCGGATATATTTCGGCAAAAATCGGGACTGATATCTATGCAATCCCGGGTGGCACTTATCCGTTTCTGCTCAAATACAGCACCACCGACAATTCGTGGACGACTCTAAATACGAAATTGCCAAACGGCGTGGCTAGCTATGGCGCAACTTTGGCATCCGATTCGGCCAGATACCTATACTTTACGACGGGATATCGGACAGATGAGCAGGGTAGAATATTTTTTCGTTTCGACACTCTAAATAATACTTGGAAAAGGTTGGCGGATTTGCCAAGCGCCGCGACCATTTGGGCTTCTTCTTTTTATGACACGACGCAATCCAGAGTCTATTTATCACCCGGACGCGACTACCACTATCTCTGGTATTGGACGCCTTCGACCGATACATACGTTCAATCCGCTAACTGGATTTCAGAAGTTTACGATTTGACCCAAGTTGAGTCTTGGACGAACTTCTCGGCAGATGTAGCTGGTACGGGAACAGTTAACTTTTACACCAGAGTATCCGATAACGGGAAAATCTGGACTGCGTGGACTTTGGTTTCCGGTGGCAATATTCAATCAAATCCCCCGAAGCGGTATCTTCAGCTCAAGCTAAGTTTATCGGGCGACACAACAGCCACACCGACTGTTTCTAATATTCAATTTAATTACGCCCAAGAGACCGCAGCTCCAACGCTTCCGTCGCAACTTACCGCCAAAAGCAAACAAACGGACGGAGTTGATATTGTCTCCGGGAATACTTACGAATATCAACATCCTTATTTTGGATGGTCCGGCGCATCGGATGGCGCTAGCGGCTCAGGTGTAGATGGCTATTATGTTTATTATGGGACGGACGGTAGCGCCGATCCGGAAACCGCCGGTAATTATCAAACTACCAGTTCCTATGTTGTTTCAACCCCAATGACCAGTTACACTGTTTATTATTTAAGGATTAAGGTCAAGGACAAATTAGGCAATATTTCTTCGACACAAACATATTTCAGTTACCGCTATTGGTATATTTCACCGCCAGGGAATGTTTCTTATGCCAGCAAAGCCGATTTTGAAACGGGATCTAACACTAATTTAGATCTAACCACAAGTTCGGGAGATATGAATCTTGTTAAAAATTCTCTCGGAGCTTGGGGTGTCGGAAGTTTTACTGCAATGCCGGATTATGCTTACAGCCCGGCGGCAGTGATAGCCGGAGATAATTTATATATTCTCAAGGGCAACGGCTCAACCGTGTTTTGGAAATACGAAAGGGAATCACAGACATGGGCAACTTTGGCGACTCCGCCTGCTGCAGTTTCAACCGGTTCGTCTATGGCTTGGGATGGAGACGATAGTATTTATGCTCTGAGGGGGAATAATACAAACAGTCTCTATAAATATAGTATCCGCGATAATCAGTGGACGACTCAAGGTTCTGCGCCAATTGCTGCTCAAAACGGAAGCGCGATTGCCTATATCGGCAACAATAAATTAATGTTAATGGTATCGGGCACAACCGATTTTTATGAATATGATGTTAGCTTAGATACTTGGACGAGTAAGGCCGGCCTGCCGTCAGTGATCAGTACAACATATGGCGGCTCGGGGATGTGGTACGACGGTACGGACAATCTTTATATTTATCTTGGAATATATTCTTCTTCTGATTATGACCGTCGCATGTACAAATACACGATTTCTTCGGATAGTTGGAGAATGCTATCCGATCCGCCTTCAAGATATCTTTATATGCAGAATGACTTGGTTTCAGACGGTCTGGGCAATTTATATATTTTTGGTCAGGATTATTTTTTTCAAAATACTTTTGCCGGACAAAAATATAATATTGCCACTGATTCTTGGACAAAACTGGATTCTTACACTACGAGCACCAGAGGAACGATTGCCTCTGATGGCAAGAGGTATATTTATATAATTACTAATAAGAGCGAAGGTCGACAAATTGTCCAATATGACACTTGGAACGATCGATATCAACCCTCCGGTTACCAGCCTTCCCAGCTTAGATATTTAAGAAATAGCGCGACAGGAGATCAAGCGGGATATTTAGCCGGAACAGCTTCGTCTGCAACCTATGACGGGACGGAGTATGTTTATATGGTTGGGGGCGATGAGGGATATTCGGGACAATTTTTACGCTATTCGCTTACTACAAACCAAACTGAATACATGTTGCCTCCTCCCATGGTTGGTCGAAGCGGTGCGATTGCCTATTCCAACGGTTATATTTACTATGCCACCGCCTATAATTCAGTCGAATTTTATCGCTACAATATCAGAACAAAATGGTGGGAGCGCCTCGAAGATGCCCCGGCGACTCTCCGTTATTTGGGGCAGGCCATGACTGTTGATAGTTCGGGCAATCTTTATCTGCCAAGAGGCAACAATACCAACACATTTTATAAATACACCCCCGGGGTCGGCTGGTCTACTTTGAACAATATTCCTACTACCGACTCCGAAGGCGGGGCGGTCTATGATGGGAGCAGATATATTTATCTTTTAAGCGGCACTGGGACTGGCTTTTATCAGTATGATACGAGCTTGGGCAGCTGGGCTACGAAGGCAGTATTTCCTGTCAGTTGTGACTATGGTTGTGACATGGTTCTTGAGAACGGAAAAATTTACGCGACTTCGGGTAATGTCAGGACAACTTCATATATCTATGATATTGCCGACAATTCGTGGTCGGCGGGAGCGGCAATTCCAGAACCTTTCACTTTCGGTTCGTTTTTTCTTAGGATTGATTCGACCCATGCCTTAGCGTCTGCTGGCGATAATCACGACCAGATTTGGCGATTTAATTTTCCGGCGACAGACAAAGCTTACGGGGGTTTGGGCGTTCACATTTCGCCCTCAATCCAAGTTGATGGAATGTTCGATTATGCCGGAATCCAAGCCTCGGTCAATTTACCCGCCAATACGGATATCGAGTTTTATACGCGCACATCCACCGACAACACAACTTGGTCTGATTGGACTTTTACCAGTCAGATGAAAAAATCTTTAAGTCAGATGAGCTCCAAGGTTGAATCGGCTCCGCAAAAGTATATTCAAATCAAGGCAATATTATATTCTTACGATAATATTTCCACCCCCACTCTCTTGAGCTATCAGGTTGATTATTATTCTGATACGGTTCAGCCCGAGAATCCTTCGGTCTTGCATGTTTATACTGACAGCTCAAAAACAACCGAGCTTGATAATAATACTTGGTACAATTACGCAAACGCGTATTTTGACTGGCCCGACCCGGGCGGAGTAGGTGGAGCGACCGACGGTGAATTTGGCTCCAGGATCAAAGGTTATTACGTCTATCTCGGAACCGACGAAACAGCCACTCCTCAAGGCGTCGGAACTTTTGTTACAAGTAGCGATTTCACCGCAAATCTTACGACTTCGGCGATTTATTATTTTAGGCTTCAAGCGGTGGACAACACCAATAATGTCAAGGCAGATGTTTTTGCGCCGTTTGTCTATAAATTTGATAATACTCCGCCCGATAATCCGCCATTTATTTCTGTCAATCCATCCGGATATACGGCTACGAACGACTATTCGTTTGGGTGGCCGACTGCTTCCGATGACCATTCTGGAGTAGCGCTGTACTGCTATAAAACCGGGGCGACAACGGGAATATACTCTGTTGAGCAATGTCAAACCGAAAGGACGCTTAGCCATCTTCAAGTTGCTTATCGGCAGGGGACAAATGTTTTTTATTTGAGAACCAAGGATGTGGCCGAGAACTTCTCGACTTCATATCTTGAGGCATCGTTTTATTATTCAACCGACCCGCCGAATCCCGTAACGGATCTGCGCGCCATACCGCCGGTTTCAAGTCAAAATATGTTTGCCTTTGTTTGGGATCTGCCGGCGTTTTATTCGGGCGATGAGAATCAATTAGATTATTGTTATAGCATTAACGAGCTTCCCACCGCACTTAATACAACCTGCGTAACCGACCGCTACCTGGCTCCGTTTAAAGCAGGGACGCAGATGGGAACCAATATAATTTATGTTGTAGCCAAAGACGAGGCGGGAAGCGTTAATTGGAATAATTACGCTTCGGCCAACTTTATTGCCAACACTATCTCCCCGGGGATTCCCGTTAATCTTCTGGTGACGGATAGTTCTGACCGATCTGCCAATCGCTGGTCAATAACATTGACTTGGACAAAACCAACTTTTGAAGGAAACGGCGTAGACCATTATATTATCGAGCGCTCCACCGATCAACATACTTTTGCCCAAATCGGGACTGTCAGCTCAACGGCTTATGTTGATATGGCTATAGTTGAGGAAACAACTTATTATTATCGGATTAAGGCCGCAGATAATGTTGACAATGTTGGAGGCGCATCGGCGATAGTTGAAGGGCAGGCGAGGGGAAGCTATGATGCTCCGCCTGCAATTGTTTCAGCGCCGCAGATCATGACCGGTTTTGACCAAGCCGAGATATCATGGGTTACAGAGAGGGAGGCGACTAGTTTTGTAAATTACGGACTTTCGCCAACCAAACTGGAAAATTCGCGCGGGTCGTTAACTCTGGCGACAACCCACTCCATTACAATCACAGGCCTAACTCCGCAGACCACTTACTATTTAAAGGTACAAAGTTTTGATCTCGACAGGACTTACGAATTAGATCAGGCTTTCTCTCAACTTTATAGCTTCAGAACGGGCGAGACAGGAAGAATTGAAAGCGTTAGCACTTCGGACGAGACCGTGCAAACGATAGTTATTAAATGGACTTCTTCGATTGCAACAAAATCAAAAGTTGAATATGGCAAGACTACGGGATATGGGTTGGCGTTTGATGAAAATGCCGGTTATGGGACCGATCATACTGTGAAATTGGAAGGACTCGAGGGTGGTGCAATCTATCACTTCAGGATAGTGGGAACAACGGAATCTTCAAGCCAAATCGTGTCGGATGATTATACTTTTCAAACAGTTGATTATCCCACAATTTCAAACATTAAATTTCAGCCTGATCCCGAAGCGGTTGTTATCTCTGCGAAGGTATTGTGGACAACCAATGTACCGACAGATTCATCCGTTACTTACCGTATTGACAGCAAGTCACTGGAAGTTGCTAAGTCTGATCTGGAGACGAACCATACAGCAGCCCTTTCCGGACTGGCTGGTAATGCCCAGTACATAGTCACGATTAAGGGTCGGGACAAATACGGAAATCAGGTAATTAGCGAGGAGCAAAGGTGGAAATCACAGATAGATACGAGAGCACCAAAAGTCACAAATTTAACTGTTGACACGACAACCGTCGGTTTTGGGACTGGTTCAAGAGCTCAAGCGATTGTTTCGTGGAATACGGATGAGCCATCGGCTAGTTTTGTCAAGTACGGTTTGGGTATAGGAGCAAATTCGAAACTTGACAAAGAAACGCCAAAGGACACATCATTTAATACCTCGCACGTTGTTGTAATGTCAAACCTAGACTTGTCGCAACTTTATCGTCTTCAGCCAATTTCGATTGATCAAAGCGGCAATACTGCTTACGGGGAAGAAACAATTGCCATTACACCGAAAAAAGAATCCTCGATTCTCGATATCATTATCGGGGCTTTTGAGGGCTTGGGAGGGCGTCTTGGCTGGTAATCCAACGGATACATTTGGCTATCGTACGAAAGCGCCGATAATTGAAGCAATCGGAGTTACTAAGATTTATCAAATTGGCAAACAGATGGTCAGTCCGGTTTCTGATGCTTCTTTGCAAATCGGATATTGCGATTTGGCCGTTATTTTTGGGCCGTCCGGTGCCGGTAAATCGACTTTGCTTAACCTTATTTCAGGAGTGGAGCTACCTGATGTCGGTGAAGTGTTTCTAAAGGGCGATAATCTTCATAAATATTCAGTTGAAGATAAAGCCAGAATTAGACTAAAACGTTTTGGATTTGTAACCCAGCAACAACACTGGCTCGATTATTTAACAATTTGGGAAAATGTTGCCCTGCCCCTCTCTCTTCAGGGAGAAAAATTATCAGTTTCAAAATCAAAAGCAATCGACCTTCTTTATTCAGTTGGCTTAAAGGGTTTTGAAACTCGTCGCCCCAATGAATTATCAATTGGCCAACAACAAAAAGCATCTATTGCGAGGGCACTCATAAATGAGCCATGGATTATTTTCGCTGATGAACCGACAGAGCATCTTGATACGAAATCTGCGGAAGAAGTGATGGACATTTTGCTTGAAACAAACCGGAAAGATCAAAGAACCTTAATTATGGTAACCCATGATATGGAGTATTTAAAATTCTCCAAAAAATGGTTTTTTGTTAAAGACGGCCGGCTTTGGGATATAAAAGATCACACTAATCCGTTTCGTAATATAACTGAAGCAACCAAATATATCGAAGATGGAAAGATAAAAATATGAAGCCGTTATACTTATTCAGATTGGCAGCGATTGGACTTTTTTCAAAAAAACTTCGTACATTATTGACTGCTGGCGGTATTGCAATCTCGGTCGGAGTAATTATATTTATGGTCAGTTTAGCATATGGCCTGCAAAATATTGTGACAAATGAGATGGGCCGATCTCAGTCGACAAAGGTGGTCACCGTAACATCTCAAAAAGCGACCAAATTAAAAATTACCGAAGATTATATAACGAAGTTCAAATCCATCACCGGTGTATCTTCGGTTGGCAAAGTGGTAAATCTCTCCGGAAGAATTATTTATCATGGCACGGGAGTGGGTCTTCCCATATATGCGGTGTCAAATGATTATTTTTCTACTGTCCCAGCAAAATTTATTAGTGGGAAGGAGTTTTCTTATGATAAAAATTCGCCATCTAAAATGATCGTAGCCAATAAGGTAGTCTCGGATGCTCTCTCGATTAAAAATCCAAACGACGCCGTTAATAAGCTGGTCAATATGGATTTTATTTTCACAAAGGATTCAGTTCCCACTCTCGATACTTCAACAAAAACAGTTACCGACAATGATTACACGATAGCTGGTATAATAGACGAGGAGACACAACCAATTATATATGTCCCCGTTGCGTTATTGGAAGAAAAAGGCATTGCTAGTTACAACCAGGCGAAGATAGTAGTTGATGATGCGGGCAACATCGATGGTGTCAGGCAGGGAGTCGAACAAATGGGTTTTCAGACGACAAATATCAGAGATACCATTGCCCAGGTAAATAAGGTTTTTAATATCATTAAAATATTGCTTGGTATTTTTGGCTTAATTACTCTGGTGGTGACGGTTCTTGGGACTCTCAATACAATTACAATAACTTTGGTTGAGCAAACTCGCGAAATAGGGTTCTTAAGACTAATCGGGATAAGAAAAGGTGATGTCAAAAACCTTTTTATTACTCAGTCAATCCTTATGTCATTAACCGGAACGATAGCGGGTATCATTCTCGGCTATATCGCTGCCAGTGGGGCTAATTTTATAGTGTATCTTGTTGCTTTTAGGTCCAACCTGCAGTCAACATCAATCTGCAGTGTTCCAATTCTCATAGTTATCATTCTTGCAATACTTGCATTTGCAGTCGGCTGGGCCGTAGGTATCGTTCCGGCGAGACGGGCAATAGGAATTAATCCACTAAAAGCATTGAGGTATTGATGAACGAAAAACTGATTTTTGCCATTGCATTGATTCTCGCAGTCTTATTATTGCTGTTGATTGTATCGGTCTATTATCTTTACAAGTCGTATAAAGCAATGCAGGAATCTTTTAGCAAAATAGGTTACATTGCAAGGGAAGATACGAAACGATACTTCCAAGAGGCAGCCGAACAGGCCGAGCGTGTTTACGCCGGATCATTGGATATAAATAAAACGGTCATAATCGAAAGTATGAAAAAGGTGCTATCCGAATCCTCCGAGGCGATGAAAGGTACTATTTCCTCTTCCCAGCAAGAAGCCGCTCAAATCATCTTGAGTGCTCACCGAGATGCCGAAAGTATAAAAAATGAGGCCAAAGCACAATCTGAAAAATATTTTAGGCAGATGCTGGGTGAGGCAACTAAAGTGATAGATTGGGCAATGAGCCAATATATTGGGGAGAAATACACTATTGCCGATCACGAAGAGCTTATTAGAAAACAAATCGAATCATATTTAAATGAACAAGGAAATTGAGACAGCAATAAATCTTCTAGAAGAAACTAACCGATATGTCCCTAAGGCATCTATTTTAGATGAGCTTGAAATGGTAATTGAGCGATTAAGGTTTTCCGGATTGAATTTTGATTTGTCCCACCGGATGAAAGCGGAAAATATTAAAGATAAATTATCGCTTATTTTTAAGGAAGAAATATCAAATCAAATGCTCGAATTTCTGTATCGGCTTTTGGATCAGAACAATCTCGAAATAGTTACTGGCGATTCGGCTCAACTGCTGATTGATGAGACTCAAAGATACTATGCCCGAGTCGAAGAAATTTCGGTAACGGTAGCGATTGAATTGACAGATGATTTCAAAAATTGGCTCGAGGGGCAAATGTTAAAAAAGTTTGCTGTTAGAGCGAGAATAGTATTTATTATTGACAATTCGGTGATCGCCGGGTCGATTATTTCATTCCGAAATTTCCGCCACGACCTATCTTATAGAAAAAACTTCTTGACGCTGGTTCAAAATCATCTCTCAGAAGATATAACAAAAATTAAATCATGAGCGAAAAATTATCTGGGATCGGAAGGGTAGAGGCCGTTGCGGGCGAAATATGTAGTGTCGGCGGTTTGAGGAATATATCCTTGAGCAATGTTGTCGAATTCTCATCCGGCGAAAGAGGCTTGGTTCTTGGCTTCACTGATAAATTAACCCAAATTGTTGTAATCGGTGATTATCACAATATTAAAAAAGGCGATCTAGCCAAAGTAGAAAGCGACGAGTTACGCATAAGAGTTAGCAACGAATTAATTGGCAGAATTATTGATCCGCTTGGCAATCCGCTCGACGGTAAAGGCAAGGTTGAAGAGGGAGAATATTATTATATCGAGAGTCCGGCCAAAGGGGTAAGTGAGAGGGCCCAAATTACCAAGCCTCTTTTGACGGGATTTTTAATAATTGATTCTCAAATTCCAATTGGCCAAGGACAAAGGGAGCTGTTGGTTGGCGACAAAAAAATTGGCAAGGGGGATACGGCAGCGGCGATTATTGGCAATCAAACGAGAACTAACTCCGGCATAATTGGAATATATGTTACCATTGATGCTCAAACAACGGCAGTAAAAAGAAGAATTAGTCAGCTTGAGCAATACGGCGCCTTAAAAAATTCGGTTGTCATTGTCGGCCGCGCGTCTGACTCGTCAACCATTAACTATATTGCTCCGATGTCTGCTATCACGATTGCCGAAGTATTCGCCAAGCAGGGCAAAGACGTAATCGTTGTTTTTGATAACCTTACCCGTCACGCAAAAGTTTATCGTCAGATCTCACTTCTTTTAAAACGGGCTCCGGGAAGAGAGGCCTATCCCGGGGATGTTTTTTATCTTCACTCAAGGTTATTGGAGCGTTGCGGTTGTTTTGCCGAAAGTGTCGGTGGCGGATCGATCACTGCTCTGCCAATAGTTGAGACTCAAGGCGAGGAGATCACGGATTATATTACAACAAACCTTATGTCGATAACTGACGGGCACATTCTTTTCCGCTTAAGTTTGGCCAACAAGGGTATTAGGCCGGCGGTCGATAGCGCGTTCTCTGTTTCCAGAATTGGGGGCCGAGCCCAGCCAAAGATTATTCGTGAATTGTCTGACCAGCTAAAGGACGAAGTCGTGAGATTTCACGAGGTTGAAAAATTCGCTATGGTTGGAAGTGAACTCCAGCCGGAAACGCTTGAAATAATTGAATTAGGCGAAAGAATAGTTCTTCTGTTTAATCAAACAGTAAAAGACATTTTTTCACTCGATCAGGAAATTCTTTTGTTGTATTTTGTTTTAAGCAAAATAATTCTAAATTGGGAAATAAGAGATATACCTGCTGTTAGGACCCAGCTTTTGGAGTTTACTAACCACGATTCTTATAAAAAAATGATCAACGGACTTGTTAATGCCTCGAAAACTGAAGAAATAAAGCCTGTGCTTGATAAAATATTATCTGATTTTATGTCTGATCCAAAAACAATTGCAAAGATCGAAAAGAAAGATCCATCACCGGCGGAGCGAGAATCGGTTGTTGATCTTTTGAAAGATACTGCGCCATGGCAAAAACCCGCTGATGAATCTGCCAAGGAACCAGTCGACAAAGTCGACAAGAATCAAAAAACAGATATTACAAAAGAAGGCGATAATGCAAACACTTGAATTCTTAAAAAAACAGATTAGCGCTGTAAGCGAGTTAGAGGGAATATCCGGTGCTTTAGAGCAAGTTGCGGCGAAGGAGATTCTTGAGGTTAGAAAAAACATACTTGCAAATAGAGAGTTTTTTGAAGAAACGTGGCGGATTTATGGGCTTTTGCGAGGATTGGTTCAGCTTCCTCCGGAAGTAAAAAATAAGGATCTGGTTTTTATTATAACGCTCAACAAGGGAATGTGCGGCAACCTCATGAATCGAGTTATCCGAGCCGGGGAAAAAGCCGCCGATAAATATAAAGCGGACATTTTAATTACAGGCAAAAAGGGGCAGAGCGTTTTTGCCAATCGAGATGATAAAACAGTTCATTTCTTTAATATCCCAAATGAGATTAGCTATGAGCAAGCAGAGCCCCTTAAGGAAATTGCCTCACAATATGCCAGGGTTCATGTTGTTTTTCCGAGATATCTTTCGACAATGAAACAAGAAGTTCAGGTTATTTCATTAGTGGCAAAGCCGGAAGAGGAAAACCAGCCGAACCTAGAAAAATTTATATTGCCAAAAAGATACCGGATTGAACCAAGCTTGGCCGAGGTTGTCAACTATTTTAATAAGGCGATTGTCGGAATGATGATATATAGTTTTTTCACCGAGTCTTTGCTGGCGTATAGCGCTGCGCAGATGGTTGCGATGAGAAGCGCGCATGACAACGCTGAAGATATGAAAAAAACTGCTGTTTCCAAATATCACAAGCAAAGGCGAGAAATTATTGATGTTAAACTTCGGGAGCTCTATAAGTTTAGATTTATGGTTCATGGCGCCGGAGGTGGGTCATGAGCGATACTATGTCTATCACGAGAGAAAACAAGGGTGAGGTAGTTCAGGCGATGGGGCCAATTGTTGATGTTTATTTTTCATATTTAATACCTCCGGTCGGGCGCTCTCTCCAAATCGAGGAATCAAAACTTTTGCTTGAAGTCGTGGAATATGTCAAGGGGAACATTGTCAGATGTATCGCCTTGGGACCGACTGATAATGTCAGAAATGGAAGTGAGGTTAAGGACTTAAAGCAAGAGCTGAAAATTCCGGTTTCAAAAAAGATATTAGGCAGAGTCCTAAATGTTTTTGGCGAACCAATCGATGGAAAACCGGCCTATGAAGTAGAGGATTACCAAAGTATCTATAAGCCGGCGCCCGGGTTTAACGAAATAAAAAGCAAGTTTGAAATATTTGAAACCGGGATAAAAAGCATTGATTTTTTTGCCCCTTTTCCCAAAGGGGGAAAAATTGGTTTTTTCGGTGGGGCCGGAGTCGGAAAAACGGTTATTATCACAGAATTAATTCATAACATTGCACAAACCCAAAAAGGCCTCTCTGTATTTATAGGGGTTGGGGAGCGTTCTAGAGAGGGCTTTGAGCTAATTGAAGAATTGAGATCAAAGAAAGTAATTGAAAGTGTTGCGTTAATTTACGGGCAGATGAACGAAACTCCCGGAGTTAGATTTAAAGTAGCATATTCTGGTCTTACGGTGGCCGAATATTTGAGAGATTCACTGAAGAAAGATATTCTTCTTTTTATAGATAATGTTTTTAGGTTCGCGCAAGCCGGAAGCGAGGTTTCAACAATCCTGGGGAGAATGCCTTCAGAGACCGGATATCAGCCGACCCTAAGCCAAGAAATTGGCCAAATTGAAGAAAGAATTGTTTCAACATCGTCTGGTTCTATTACATCCGCCCAAGCTATTTATGTACCCGCTGACGACTTTGCCGATCCGGCTGTTCAAGCAATCCTAGCCCATCTTGATTCAGTCGTTGTTTTATCGCGAGATATGGCGGAGAAGAAAATATATCCGGCGATCGATCATCTTAAATCAACCTCGGTCATATTAAATCCCGATTATGTCAGCGAGGAACATTTTCGCAATGTTGAAATCGCTAGGAAGATTCTTGAGCGCTATGATGAGTTGCAAAACATTATTGCTATTTTAGGTATGGACGAGCTGTCTCCAACTGATCGTACGATCGTGGAACGAGCTAGGAAACTAATAAAATTCTTTTCCCAACCTTTCTATACATCTGGGGCTTATACCGGCAAAGAGGGGGTTTATGTTAAACTTAGCGATACGATAGCCGGTGTTGAAAAAATTACTAGCGGCGATTTAGACAAGATTCCGGAAGATTATTTTTATATGGTTGGTAAAATTGATGAAGTTGAACAAAAATGGCAGACAAAACAGAACTCCAAGTAAGAGTATTGGACAATCAGGGGACACTTTTTGACGGTTCGTGTCGCATCTTGTTTGTTCCAACCAAGAAGGACGAGATTGCAATACTGCCGTTGCATACACCTCTTATTGGACTGGTCGGAGCTGGCGAAGTTAAGGTGCAGACCGGACAAGGGATAAAAGTCGTCACCAAATCAAAAAGCGGCATTATTCATGTTGGAGATAATATTGTAACCGTATTGGTAAACATCTAGCTAAAAAGTAAAATAGAGGGATAGTTTTGTCACAAGCATCGTTAATATTTTTGAGTGGTAAGAGTTGAGGGATTGGAAATATCTCCAATCTTCCGTCCGCTTAAAAATGCTAATTGCACTTGTAGATAAGAGGGATTTATTGCTATAATATGAACGTGGAAAAACCCGAGAGAGTCATATTCGAGATTTCAATTCAATCAGTTCTAAAAGTTCTGCTGCTTTTGGCTGGAATTTGGCTGGCTTATATGCTCAAAGACGTTCTGATCCTTCTTCTGGCGGTTTTGGTCATCGTGATCGCGCTTGAACCACTCGTTCATAAACTCTCTCTTCAGGGAATCCCCAGATGGTTGAGCGTTTTGGTTTTATATCTTGGTTTGATATCGATTTTGAGTATCGTTGTCTATTTTCTAATCCCGCCAATTGCCAAACAGCTCAAGGAGTTGACTTATAATTTCCCATATTATCAGGACAAAATCAGCCAGATTGATCTTGGAAGCACGACCATTACGCTCAGTAAGATTTTGGATGATCTTGCCAGCCGACTTTCCGGTGCCACCGGCAACATTATCACCAGCGTTTTTTCAATTTTTGGGGGAGTTGTCTCGGCCGTCACGGTGATGGTTTTGACCTATTACTTCCTAACGGACAAACAAGGCATCAGGAAAATGGTGGCAAACTTTTTGCCGAGTAGAGAAAGGGAAAGATTTCTCGAGACCATCGACAAGGTATCAATCAAATTAAGCGACTGGATTCAGGGGCAGCTTGTATTAATGCTCTTTATCGGAGCAATCGATTGGCTGGCGCTTGTTATTATTGGTGTTCCATATGCCTTGGTTCTGGGTGTGTTATCCGGCCTCCTCGAAATTATTCCAGTCATTGGCCCAATTGTTTCAGCGGTGATCGCTGTTTTTATTGCTTTGATCGCTTCGGTGCCGGTATGGAAAATTATCGCTGTCATCATCGTTTACATTCTGGTGCAACAATTAGAAAATCACATCTTGGTTCCAAAAATAATGCAGAAAGCTGTTGGTCTCTCTCCGGTCATTGTCATAATCGCCATATTGATTGGCAGCAAACTCTTGGGTATTGGCGGGGCACTTCTGGCTATTCCGGTAGCAGCGGGATTGCAGGTCTTTATAAGTGAGTATTTAGAGCCCAGACACCACAAAGCGCAATAAATCTATTTTGTCTCAAGTAGGTTTTCGGCAAACTAGACTAAGTAAGATTTAGCCAGTTGTCTCGAGCTGTCCATGCTCTTGGTTTATAATTTTATACCGGTCTCAATGTCCCAGCAAAAACTTGCCAGGCGAGTAGCGACTTAGCAACCAAGCTTAAAATAATGTATGCTCTTTCCCCATAGAGATAATCGCTCCATTTACCGATTTTCTTATATTGCAGAATCTGGTTAATCGCGAAGCAGTTGAAGAACAAAAAGATTGAAAGATAAATCCAATAGACAAAGCTCGGTGCTTTGTTTTCTCCGCCGCCTGCGCCGAATAAGTAAAGTGCAATCACAACCCACGTGACGATACCGGCAAGACAACCAAAATAAAACGAAGTCCAATTAGTCCGGGAAGTAGATTGGTTATGGAGCTCCATCATCCAACCGAATAAAATCATCACGCCGTTCAAAAAGAATAATAATAACAATGATCCGATGTCATAAATACCAACAAGCATGGCGATTACAACAATCATAACCGACGAGCTAAAGAAATATTCAATCCAACGTGCGTAATTTATCCCCTTCGCTAGATTATCGTTATACCACTTGTTGAACACAGTCGATATAAGAAGGTGAGCAAGGGATGACAAGAACAGAAAAGCAGCTACTAATGGGCCCATTCTCAGGTTAAACAGGGTCTCCGGACTAGGAGTCAGGGACATTGTTTGGATATCGAATTTCAGAAAAGAAGCGTTCACAGGCAAACTAAAGCCATTACTCAATAAAAGTACAGCGACTCCTTGAACGAAATGGAGCCCGGCCATTATCAGATTAAATCGTCTCAATCCCGTTAATTTATTTCCCATTTTTTCTCCTTATAAACATTTTAACCTATTGCTATCTTGCCATCAATTTTTTTGTCTTCCAACAAAAAAGATGGTAGCGCTGTATCTGAAATTTTTGATCTAAGTTGTTTTGGTGATAAAGTTTTAGAAATGGCTGTAACCAAACCAGAAGAAAACAAATATATTTATACTGATGGAGTTGATTATTCCAAAACTCCTGATTCTTCGGTCTGGGGTACTGAAGAAGAGACCACTTTAGAAATATTAAAAGCTACAAATATTCGTGGTGATTGGCTTAATCTTTGCGCGGGAGACGGTAGATTCAACAACCGGCTTTTGACAAAAGCTGACAAAGTGATTGCTGCGGATATTGACAGCAGCGCATTAGAAAAACTTATCAGGATTACTCCAAAAGATTTAAAAAACAAGCTTGAGATTAAAATAATGAATGTTGTCGAGCCATTTCCTTTTGAAGATGAATCATTTGACGGCATTTTTTGTGTCGGTACCCTGCATCTATTCCCGAGAGACATATTTAAAAAGATTCTAAACGAGATGAGCAGAGTCTTAAAATCGGGAGGCATGATAATAATCGACTTCGCCGCCGATATTAAAAGAACGTTTTCGGACGGCAAACTTTGGATAGTTGAAAATGAACCAAATTATTCTTTATCAGAAGCCCAGGAATTTTTGGCAGAATCATTCAAAGATTTCCAGACTAAGATGGAATTTGGCAAATCCGAACCAGAGGTCGTTAACCTAAATGACAAGACCTACACATTCACTTGTAATTTCGTGGTGCTCACCGCAGTCAAGAAATAGTTTGATCTAAATACGATCCTTTTTTAATTCTAAAAAATCGGGAGAATCTTTTGACCTTCGTCTTTACAGAAGAGTGCTTCTTGATATATTTGGTTTAACGAGGCTAGTCACTGGTGGCGATGCGTGAGCGAACCGTTATTCTGTGCAGCCTTTCTGCAGAGGGGCTCTAAGCAGAATGGTTCGAGAGGAGCGGATGCCGCCAACTTGCCGGAAATCCGGCGAGTGAGAGTAGCGGAGATAGTCGTTGAGGGGTCGCGTACCTACTTGACCTCCGGTAGCCTCGCTTAGGGGATCTCGCTGACCGCTAAGCGAGATCCCCGCATCCTTTAACGAGAGGGGTGAGTTCCCTGTCCGACTACGAGCTGACCGCACGGCAGTACTTCGGTTCGATGCGGCTTGGGCGGGTGCTGGGAATCTCGTCCTACAGGTTGCGCAGTGTCTTTGTGGCTGGCGCGCAGAACCTGTACTCGGAAAGCACGAGACCGAAGAGGGATGGGGGAGTTAGGATTATCGAGTCCCCTCAGCCCGTTCTGCGCGAGGTCCAGAGGGACATACTCCGGACTCTGCAGAAGGTCCAGATTTCTCCAGCCGCCCATGGAGGAGTGAAAGGGCGTAGTATCGTCACCAACGCCATGGTCCACAGAGAAGCCAGGTCGCTCTACTCTGTGGACATCCAAGATGCTTTCGGGCATGCCTTTTTCCCTCTGGAGCGTGGGGAGATCGGTATCGGACGCATCTCGGACTACACCCTATTTCTTGATCTTGTTGAGCGGAGGGTAAGCAGGCCAGATACCAGTATATGGCGACTTCCCCATCTTCGCCGATACCTGCCGCAGGGAGCGCCAACCTCGTCGTATGTCTTCGATCTATTTCTCGATCGTTTGGGGATAGATCGTGACCTCCTGGCGCTCGCCGAGAGAAGCGGCTGTCGCTACAGCCGTTACGTAGACAATATCTTCTTCTCCTCCCAGGAGCCGAGGATAGACCATTCTCTCCGGCAGGCGGTGAACCGAATTCTCAGAGAGAAGCGCTGGATCATCATGCGCTTCCCGATGAAGTCGACGTCGGTGAGACTTGAACTGAACCCGGAGAAGACGTACTACGTGGCCAACGGCAACCGGCCGGGTGTGCCGCTGCGTCTGACCGGGCTCAATATCATCGACGGCGAACTGAGGCTGCGACCAGAGATGATAGACCGTTATCGGATTGCCTTGTTCTGTGCTCTAAGGAGCGGCAATCACACGAAGCGAACGGTATTATCGGGTATTGCCGCCAGGTCTACGGCGTCCTGCCCCATCGTCTCCAAGCGGTTGTCGACCGCTATAACCTCGACAGCACCTGAGCGGGGTCCACGTGGCTCCGCTCGTCTTTTTTGTTTAGTAAAAAGTTCGAATTTCTAAATGGTGGTGGAGGCGCGAATTATACCCCGATACTTGACATAATACGGAAGATTTGTTACTTTATCGTAGTAAAGCACAGTTTGATTATGAATAGTTGGAATAACAAAGATTCAAAAGATTTATTTAAAACTATTACCTGCTTAACAAATGAAAAAGAAGCGAGGAATTTTTTTCGTGATCTCTTAACTGAGTGTGAAATTATTGAATTTAGTAAACGCTGGAAAGCTGCAAAAATGTTAAATTCCAAAATTCCTTATATAAAAATTTGTGAATCAACTGGTTTGAGTTCAAGAACGATAGCTCGTATTTCTAAATGGCTTAACTCTGGCATGGGTGGATATAAGAAAATGCTTAAAATAGAATCTAGCCATCATACAGTCAAATCTCTCGAGAAAGGGCTGTCTTGATGTTAACAAATTAACAATATGAGGGTAGCCCCTTCTCGAGAGAGAAGGGGCTTTTTTAAAAGCTCAATTGCACATTGAAGGAGTGAGGGAAACGGAAGAAACTGATGAGGGCGTAAAGTGGTTCTACGCTGACTTCTTGCCGAGAATGAAAACGGCTAGAAGTGTTCGCATCGAAGATGGGATCTTGCCGCGCTTGCGCGAGCAGGATATCCATCTATTCACACCCTGGGGCCCGCGCTATAGCTGGGAAATTCGCGGAGCCATAATCTGCGAGAATGACAAGGAGGTTGAGACACTCAGGTTTCTTCACACGGTCCTAGACGAAATATCAGGACACATGCCGGGCAAAAGCATTCGGTGGATTGTTCTCGGGGCCGACCTGTATGGAACTCGTCTAAATGGCCTCCCCGAGGAGGCCATAAGCGACTATTTTGCTAGCCTGTCAGATTGGTTAGCGACGTTTCTGCCGGAAGTTGAATTTCGCCTCTGGTCGGAGTTCGATGAAATAGCCGAGCCCTATCGTGAGCAGGTTCGAGCGAATTTCAGCCAATTCGTTCGACCAGAACTACTTCTCCGAGCGGCTCAGACGGCACAGACGATGGGAAGGGGCAGCGATCCGAGGGGCTATCTCACGGAGCGGTTGGCTGAGGCACTACTCATAGAGAATCTACTGAAACCGATCAAGGTCTCTTGTGTCATGCGGCACAAGGACGACCATGTCGATGCCGATCTTCCTCGCCTGTACATCGTTCCCGGAAACCTCACCGCTCCTTGGATGTAGCACGTCTCGGGGCGCTGTCGTCGTCTGACGCAGCGCCCCCAATACTAAAAAATGGGAGTAATCATGAAATATAAAAAGATTTTGCAGCAGTCAATTGATCTGCACATTCACGTTGGACCGGAAATAATCCCGCGCAAATTTGATTTGTCAAAATTATTGAAATTAGAAAAAGGAAGATTGAAAGGGGTCGGAGTTAAAAATCACTTTTTTGCGACATCCTCTATGACTAGGCCTTTAGAGAACAAGAAGTGTCCTTTTGTCGTGGATTCGGTCGTTCTGAATAATTATGTCGGCGGATTTAATCCAGACATTATCTATGCCTCAGCGCAATTATCATCAAGACCGATCATTGTTTGGTTTCCGACTTTAAGTGCTAAGAATTTTTTGAAAGGCGAACAATTTGAGATTCCGTCTGAATGGATCGGAAATAATAAAATCAAAAATCGCAAAGTAAATGAAATAAAGGGTTTATCCACTTGGAATAGAAAAGGTGAAATAAGTCGCGAAGTAAAGAGAGTTTTGCTAGCGATTAAAAAAATTGGAGCAATATTGGCAACTGGGCATATCTCGTGGCAGGAATCAAGGGAATTGGTTAATTGCGCCACAAAAGAATTTGGCATCAAGAAAATAATTATAACTCATCCTATTTATCAAAGAATAAATATGCCGATTCGTGTTCAAAAAGAGCTGTTTAATAAGGGAGCGTTTATTGAGCAGTGTTATTCGATGTATTCAATCGATAAAATCCCGATCACCAAGATCGCCAATCAAATCAAGGCGGTCGGAGCAAAGAATTGTATTTTGACTTCTGACGTTGGACAAAAATTTAGTGAAAGTCCGAGTGAAGCTCTCGGTGATTTTATCGCTCTACTAAGAAGAGAGGGGATTACAGAAAGAGAAATAAAGCAAATGGTTATTATAAATCCTAGCTACTTGATTGGTCGCTAATCGTTTGTTTGGGGGAGTTCGATCCTTGTCTGGTTTGGCAAAATTTGAAATGTTTCACAATTTTTACAGAAGTAATGTTTTATGAAAAAGTTCTAGTTTTAATTTGACGGAAGCGCGAATTGCACTCGAGAGAATTGATTTTTGTGCCATTTTTATATATTATGAGCCACTGCTCGTTGACACCAAATCAGAGAAGGAGGCCCTGAATGGCCGAGATAACGTTCGTGCTGGGGGAGCCGAGATATGCGACCGCAGGTATCGGTCAAATCAAGGCTCCCTCTGGTCAGCTCAGGTTGGTTGAGGAGGCCGTTGACCGATTGGGAGACAATGCTTCGGAAAGGCTTCGCGAAGAGTATTTGGCGCTCGGCCGAGCTCTGCGCGACACGGTTGGCGACTTTGCCATCGTCAATCTCGCGACATTCAGGAAGACGGGGACGAGATACGGAAGCTTCATGCGGGACGTTGCTGGCCTATCCGGGAATTCGTACGACTGGCGGGTCGAGAAGAGATCGTCAGTAGCCAGGGAGTTCCCGAGAGATGCCCTAGTGGCGCTACCGGGGCTTTGGCTGTTTGACGAGCGTGTATTCCCGGCAAGAGATGAGGTTGCGGGGGACGTACGCATCCTGACTTCTCCAATCGGAGGCGGAGGCATGATGCTGACTCGCCAGGCCAAGGCGCTCGTCAGCGAGAGGGTGATATACAACGACGGACAGTGGGTTGAATCCGTCAGTCACCTGGCCCCGCTGCTCGATCGTGGGATCCAAGTCGGGGTTCTCCCGAATCCGTTCATGGTCGCCCTCGATCCGACGGACAAATCGGTCGCAAAGGCACACTACACCGATCATCTCGACCGAGAGATGGTCTTGATCGAGGATACCGAGGGCAGACTACATCTGCTCATCGACTCTAAGTATCAGGGCTACGACCATACGGGAGACACATTGCTTTGTCGATCGGCCACGCTTGATCTGGTCAAGCGGGTCTGCGAGAGGCTTGAGGTTGAGGTCCATCCTGTCGAGATCACTGTGCCGTATTCGCTGAATCTGCTTCAGACTCCGACCGGTGAGGTGTTGATGACCTCGGGTGACGAAGAGGTTGAGGGCCTCGTGAGAAGTCTCGTCGGTGATAGGGTCGTTACAACCGAAATCCCCGTCGAGGCTTACCCTGCATACACCCATGCAGGGATTCATTGTCTGATCGGGGAGTTTCCTTCGCCAGTCCACCTGGGAGAAGACGAGGAGTAACGGCGGTTCGTGAGAACGATCCGCTATACGCGGCGTACAGCTGGCCGGTTCCTATATGGATCCGGCCGGTTTTTTTAGACTCAGAATTTATTTAAAAATTTTGTACAACAATCACTACGAAGTGATAATTTTTGTTTAGTTGAAACTTGCTGGTTTGGGAGCTGAAAGGGTGGCAAAACTGCAAGTGGTTTTAGCCGGTAGTTATAAAATAATTATGTTTAGGCAGCTATCCGCCCATGCACGTATAGTCCGGTTTCTCTAATCCGCTCCAGCATTTTATAAGTAACTGGGCGGCTCGGAGAGAGGGCCAGAAACTTCTTCGTGAAATCAATTTGTGTCTTTCTGTCATTCGGATCTAGAGCACATTCCTGGATCAAACCTCGAATAAATGAATTAATATAGACAATTAATTCAAAAAATTTATCGAACGCTTCTCTCTTTTGGGGAGAATCTAATAGGAATTCATAGCCACCTTTCTGCAAATGAGATTTAATCAACGGAATAATTTGATTTATTTCAAGATTTTGGACAGATGGATCTTCAAGATATGCTGACACTTCTGTTTTAAGAGTATATAGTTGGTCATCATATTTTGCAGCAAAATTTTCACCGTGATAATTGCTTAATAGAATCGTGCCTAGAACGGCGTCGTCAATCATATGCGAATACTCGTGCTGTACTGTATGTACAAGATCTCCTTTAGGTGTCCCTTCCGGAGCATAAATTGTTGATTTATTTGTTTTGTATCTTCCTACGATAGTTGTTCCGGCGGGGTCTTCCACCTTTTGTTTCCAAGCTTCTTTTGCGATAATCACAACAAATGAAGTGGCGAACTGTTTAACTTCGGCTACATCCTCAACCGAAAATTCAGTTTCTTCGGTCACGTATGCTTCAATTGATTTGTGACTTTCATTAAGTTTACTGGCAGCATCTAAGTTTCTTACAAAATTCCAAAATTTGTCATCCACCGCTCGTCTATTACCATGTCGGTGGTAGCCGTCTCCAATGATCGGTTGAACTTCATCGGTTCCGTTAGTTCCATTCTGCCAGCTTTCAACAAGTGAAACGGGTTTGCCGCTTATGGCGCGCAATCTGTAAAAATCATCTCCCGCATAAGCTTTTAACAATTCGTAATACACCACTCCATCAACGGTGGCGTCTGCTGTGTCAGCTAAAAGCTTAGCTTCGACCGGACTTTGTTCGTATTCTTTTCTAATATCATAATAATACGATTCGTTTTGAGGATTTTGCATCCAACCAGCATCATATGGATGAAAGTTTAAAAACTTTCCTTTACGATCCATGAGTTCGGTCGCCTCAGTCTCTTTATGGCTGTTGTTTACTGCTTCCAACTTGGCCCGCGTATCGTCGGAAAGCATTTCATCCGGTTTTGCTTTTAAGCCATTTTGATCGTCGTCATCCACGACACGCTGAACCCTGGGCGCTTCAGCGCCAGAAGGTCCCGCGGCTTGAGCCGAGACGCACGGTTCAACAGATTCTTGGGGAGGGTGGTGTAGTCCCACCACTCCTCAGCAATCGTGCTTAGCGGTCTGTTTCTCATAGCAGTCATTCCTCCGTTTAGTATTTTTCCAGCGAGTAACCAACCTAATACAAACGTCAATTTGTCTCTTTTTCTCCCTCCCTTTCCTGCGTTGCGAGGCTGAGTTGTCAACGTGCACAAACCAAACGGCATTAAGTGCCGTAAGATGAGAATATTACCATTTTATTCAAAAAATAGTCAATGTTTGTAAAGATTGTAATAATTTATTTGTTAGCTAATAACAAAAATAACCTGTAAACACAGGATATTTTTGTTGCTTAACTGGTTTAAAAGTGTTGGTGGAGCAGCTGGGTCTGCGCTGTTTCTAATTTTCGTACTATTTTTTGACAGAACCTATATTGTTTGCGGTGTATTTAAGGGATTTTGTGTTTATCAGCTACTATCAGAAATCAGTCTCCTGGAGTTGGGATTGTCGTAGGATGGAGCGAAAAGTGCCGAGTGGTATTTCACGTCGGCCAGCTGGAATAATAACCGTCAGAACTTGGTTCCCATATTTCCGATATTTAATATGGCTACCTTTTTGAGAAATGTGAACAAATTTATTTTTTTCGAGTACTCTGATTATATTCTTCGAAGAATATAATTTAGGCATATTGAAATTGATGTTTAACTATCGAAGGATTTTCAATTTGTATAAGTTCAGTTGGTTTCTGATCCTCGAAAAAGAGCTCTAAGGCTTCATTAAGATTATCCAAAGCCTCTTTTTTGGTTTTGCCAAAGCTAGAAACTTCGATATTCAGACACTGGGCAATGTAATATTTGCCTTCTTTCCAGACCACATTTTGTAATTGAATCGAGTTTTTCATATTTAATCTTTGACTAAATCATATGATAATAGGTCACAAAAGTCAATTTCATGTATGCGTTGCATACATATGAGACTCTGGGAGAACTTTTAGTAAATAATCAATGGGTGTTTGATTGTGAAGCGTCTTATGTACTCTCTTAGTATTGTACCAAACAAGATACTCAATCAATCTTTGGTTGAACTCATCTAGCGAAGTAATAAGAGTCTGCCGATTATGGTCGGCAAACTCTTCTCGCAAAGTTCGGTTTGATCTTTCAATAAAACTATTGATCTTGGGACATCTCGGATAGATAAAAACATGCTCGATTTCCTTTTGCTTTATGTATTGGTCAAACAGTCCTAGAAACTCCAGGCCGTTATCGGTCTGAATAGTATGGATCCTATCTTTGAGCGGATAGACTCCTCCTAGCTTCTTCATAAAGTCTAGGGATGATTTACTGGAGAGCGTAGTATAAGTGTATGAGAACTGGAACTTCAGCTTGATATCGATCGCATTGATGATGTAGCGCTTGACGCTATTAGAAAAGAAAGCAATTGAATCTATCTCTAGGTAGCCAATGTTCTCCGGCTTAGGAGAGCGTTTGATCTTTTTCTTATAGTCTAGCTTCACTTTGGCAAAACCTCCCGAGGGATTGTGATAAACCCGCCCAATCTTCTGTGGGCAGATATTATAGCGAGAGATAATCTTACCGATGGTGGAAATAGAAATTATTGCAAGATTATTCTCCCTGCAGAATTGATCTAGAAATGGTTTGATTTTCTCTTTGCCAAGACGAGGATGATCAGTTCGAAGTGTTTTGATATAACTGACAACTTTTGGATCAGCCATCATCTTTCTTTTATTGATCGGTGCGCGAGAATATGGAATCAATGCTGTTAGTCGTCCCTGTTGTTTATCCAGTCGCTTCTTCCAGCGGTAGATACTGGCCTTGGAAACGTCATAAGCTGATACGGCTGCTTCGGTGCCAAACTGTTTATGATATTCGATTACTTTGAGACGAAACTCTGCTTCTTTGTCTTTTTCAAAACGAAACAATCTATTTAGTCCTTGCATAGCCTTATTACTATGCAATCTGGTCTGATACCACAAGTGTTTTACCTGCACAATTTCGTAACTTATTCATTTCATGTCTGGCTTCACAAAAGACAAAATGACCTGCGTTTTACAGGTTTATCTTGTCGATTAACAGGTTTGGTGGAGTAGGGGGGAATCGAACCCCCGTCCGAAAAGAACCTAGGGCAATGGGATCACAAGTTTATGGGTTACTCTCGTTTTACTTAGTCCGGCTACCAGAGTTATCTCACCGAACGCAGACTCAATTGGTTGTGCCCTGCAAGATCTCTGAGTCAAAAATCAGGCAGGACAGCTCACGCGATTTATGCGAGAGCAGGCGCAAAGGTCAAACCGGCGAAAGCCGATTTTACTTTGCTAACAAGTGATTTTGCACTTGAATGTTTGCATCGGGGATTAACGAGCTTGCGATGCACGCTCGACTTGCCATATACCTTTGGGCGCTTCCCGTCGAATCCTAACTACCCCAATTTTCAAACTGCATTGCGATTGTATCATTTTTGCAAGATGTGATCAATGGTTGAACTGAACGCGAAATTGGAGTTGAATATACATAATATTTTAAAGGAGGTGAATATGGTTTTTACAGAAACCAGACCTGAGTCTGAATCTGAATTTGAATATAACCCACACCAAGAGCGCGCCCAGATGCTAAACGACCTGGATGCAGCTATTAGGGCTTTTGTCTATAAACAGGGGGATGACGAAGAACTTGAAGAAGGGGTGGACGGGATTCTTGAGATTTTAATAGGTAAATATGGCAAAAATCCAGAAAACAAGGGAAGACTTACAGAGAAAATATCTGATCACTTGAGAACCATTAGAGAATATGTCAAACAAGGAATTAGCGAAAGTAATATTGGTGAAGACATAGATACGGCGATTGAGGATATTGAAGCGTGGTCAAAATAAATGAAAATTGCAGTTAAGGTCACGGCTGGGGCCAAACGCGAATCAATCAAGAAAATTGATGATAATAATTTTCGAATCTCGGTAACGGTGGTGCCGGAAAAGGGCAGAGCAAATGAAAAAGTAATTAAGTTGCTTAGCAAGTACCTGGATGTACCAAAAACATCTCTGGTCATCATTAAAGGACAAAATAGCAATCACAAATTGATAGAGCTAACAATTTAATTGTCAGCTTTTTGTTGTCGCAGACTCCTCATCTCCCAAAAATAGAAAATTATTCCCAAGAGAATGACGACGATGCTGACGACCTGCGCCAGGTCTAATTTTAAGAAAATCGGCTTGTAGTCAATTCTGAATGGCTCGACGACAATTCTTGCGACCGAATATGCAACCAATGTATACGAGATTGCAAAATTGTCTTGCATCTTTTTCCTTAAAACAAAGAAATATAAGCAAAACAAACCAAGCAGCAAAATCGATTCATATAAAAAAACAGGGTGAAAAAAATTAACGTCCTCAAAACCAATTGGTCTATAACTTGGGGCTACATACATTTTCATGAAGAAGTTTGTTGGCCGGCCGATTATTTCTTGATTGAAAAAGTTGCCAAATCGGCCGATTGCCCCAGAGAGTAAGACAAACGGTGCCACGATGGACATATATTTAAAGAGGTCGATCTTCATTTTTTTGCCCGCGAGTAGTCCGGCGATTATTCCGCCTAGTAGCCCGCCGTGAATGGAGAGTCCGCCATTATAAATGGCGATCATATTACTCGGATCAGACGTATGTTCACTGATATTTTGGACAATAAAACCGGCTCTAGCACCGAGTAGTCCACCAAGAACGACGAAAAAAATCAACGATTCCATTTTTTCGCTGCTGAGACCTTTTTGTGCTGCTAACTTTAGGCATATTACATAGCTAAATAAGACAGCGCCTGCGATTAGGATGCCGTACCATCTCAATTCAAGAATACCTAAATGCAAAGCGATTGGATTGATGACTACATCACCAGCGAAGGCTTTTGGCATATAGATCACAAAAAAATATGCAAGTGCGGCGACTAGTCCGGCGATCAAAATTCCTTTAACGAAATTTCTTACCACGAGCCGCCTCCACCACCACCGAAACCGCCACCGGAAAATCCCCCGCCGCCTGCGCCAGATCCTCCTTGGGCACCACTAAGCGAGGCCGAGGATATGCCTGAAGAAAAATTATTGATACTGGAGGCAAAATAAACGGCGTTGAATGTTGCCCAGTTGCCCTGATACCAGTCGGGTCTTCCTAGGTCAACTCCTTCAAAAGCCTTTGCCCATTTCTTTGTTTGATTAAACAAAATCGCATAGGGTAGAAAATCGAAAAACAAGTTTTCCTTTTCAGCCCACTTCGCTCGATACTTTTCGGCTTTTGAGATAAACATCTCGAAACCCTTAACTTGACGCAATATTTTGGACCCTTTAGCGGTGCGCTGGGGCATTAAGCGCGCAAAAATAAAAACGATGATACCGCTTAGAATAAGTGAGCCGCCCAAAGAGCCCACGATTATTGTAACGAGTCCGAGCACCAACATAATGCCGCCAATTATATAATATTTGTTTCTTTCGCTTTGAGGGTTTGTGGTAAAAAATCCCTTACTTTTTACATCACTGTAAACCTGTTCCTTGACTTCGTTCCATTCTTTATAGCCGTTCCTATCTTTTCTTAACTCTGAGATTTTACTGGTTTTGGAATTGTCAAAAATAATTTGCATTAATTTATTTTGGTAGGCCGGAGCATTATTTGGCAAATCTTTGATTTTTGTGAGCTCATAATCCTTGCCAGAAAACCAGTTGCCCTTGATTTCGGAAATTTTGATATAGCCATCAACCGCAAATTTGATGATTTCGGCTGTAAGCTCGCGCATCTGTAGGCTTTCATCCAGGATTACTCCCATTTCTGCAGGCAGGAGATCTTGGGGCGGAGCAAATTCTGGGGCGATGGAACCTTTTTTATCGCCAATATCTCGTCCTTTTTCAAGATAAGACCTAATCATCACAATTAGAGTAATGATGGGAATCAAGAGAGGCAGCGCAAAAATTAGGACTAACATTGTTGGCGTTAATCCGGCTCCCATGTAGCCGCTTATATATGAATAATTGCGTGATGTTTTTTCGACGATGCCGGTTGGCCAGTCTGTAGCGACTGTGAGATTTGTATCGGTTGAGCTAAAAGTAATCGGCAGTTGTGCGCCGATTTCACAATTTTTCCCGGTCGAACCGGCTGGTCCTGTGTAGCACGAAGAGCTAGTATCGCTGAAATTTATTTCTTGAGGAAGATGTACGGTGGCGGAGGCTTTCTCGATAGGAAACTCCCATTTATCACCTGTAACGTTCCAATAAAGCTCATCTCGAGCGTCAAAATTATTTATAACTCCTTTCAGTTTGTAACTAATTTCGTATTTGTGTGCGCCGATTATCGTCTTATCCTTGTCACCAATTTTCATCTCCAAGTAACCGCCAGAAGTGCTGTCGGTGAATTTTTCACTTCCACCATCCCTTGTAACCGAGATGTCTTCGATGCCAAGATAGAACTTCTTACCCTCTTTATCTTTGTATTCAACCGGAATATCTCTATAAATACCGTGTTTTTCGTATGCGGCTACGTAATCAATCGTCTCTTTGATTGTTAGGCTTGAGTCTTTATTGACAGTAATGTCGCTCTCGAATGAAGTGATTCTTTCGCTCTCAGCGTGTGCGATATTTCCCGAAATGCACAATATTAGAGCCAGAGAAGCCAGAAACATAATTAATTTTTTCATGCGATCATTATAGCAAAGATTGATAACGAACCTAAAAAATGCTACTATTTGCAGCGTAGATGAGGGCGCGTAGCTCAGTTGGCGCCGCCCAGAGGGCTCCTCCGGACAGAGTCCTATCCTATGGACGGCGTCTGCCCGGCGGGTCGCCGCCCAGAGGGCTATGCCCGGCGGGTTATAGCGCATCGTTGACATCGATGCGTTTCGGGGGGATTTGCGGGTGGAACGCAAATCTGCATTTGACCGAAACTAATCCGTTAAAGGTGCGTCCAGAATTATTGAAAAATATGCGTCCATAGCTCAGTTGGTTAGAGCGCATCGTTGACATCGATGAGGTCAGAGGTTCGAGTCCTCTTGGACGCACCAAATAAAAACATCTGCCTGCCTGCCGGTAGGCAGGTTCGAGTCGGATCGGGTGCACCAAAATAATAAACCAGAGGTTCGAGTCCTCTCGCGCCCGCCATCGAAGATAACCTGTTAAAATCGGGTTATTTTTTTGTTATAAATTAATTATGGCCTCAACTAAACCGATCGCTGCAAAATATTCCAAGCGACTCAATTCAATGACAAATTTCATTTGCCATTATTTAGCAGTTAACTCGGACCAAGCCGGTCAGGCAAGAACAATAAAAGGTATCGAGGATTTCTGTCTAAATAACTCCGAAGAGTTTAAAAACACGTTCTACCAAAAAATCGGGCTTGATAGAAAAGTCAATTCAAATTATAAATCCGAAGAAGCACAAACCGATCATTATAAAGCGTTTCTTACATATCTCGAAGAGCTGGATGGTGAATGTATATTCTTACTGAAAGATACTCAGCAGATATTTGATGATTATCAGTCTGCAACTGGAAAAGGGTTTGCCGTCCCAATTAACCGTAAGTTTTTATGCAAAAGTAATGAAGAAAAATATTTTGAACTAATAGAACTAATATATGACTCATTAGAAGATGCCAACAATACCGAAGATTTTATAGCAAACTACTTAACTAAGTTTTCAGAGTTAATAAATAGAGACAAGCATTTTAAAAACGTTGCAGAGAAAATCGCGAGATATGTACTTTTGCATTGTGACAATAAAATATTTTGGGTTGACTATGGATTTCAATTTACATTTTCGCTTTTTTGTTATGGTGCGATAGAACGATTTGGAGAAGGAAAGATTAAGCAAGACTTCTCTAACTTTACTACGTATCCTTGGCTCCAGAAACTTTTTTCCGGCAAGTATTTCAGCGAGAGAAATGAATTGGCTCTAAATTATGAATTGGCAGGAATTGAATCATATTATTCTAAGTTAAAAGAAAGATCAGCGGGAGTAATCACAGGGTTTGCCATCGGTGATTCTCTTGGTTTTCCCATAGCCGGGATCGAAAGAAATGATTTGATACAAATGATAGAACTGCCTGTTACTAATTTTACGACTAATCCATACCATCCATATTTCGGACATTTAAGATCCGGGCGGTTTACTGATAATACAAATACTCTAGTGCTCTCAGCCAATCACATAATTGATAAGAACGGATTTAACATTGAAGCATATTGCAACGATCTAGTTAGGTGGTATTTGGGCTTAGAGATTCATCGGGTTTCTCAACGGTGGGCCGGCCCAACTGCAATTACTGCAATAAAGAAATTATCTGATGGAGCAAGTTATCTAACTTCCGGCTCAACAACGACAAAATCGTGTTCTTCAACTTATCGAGTGATACCCCTGGGGGTATTTTACAGGCCCTTTATCTTTGATGATTGGCAAGACTTATGCGCTAAAGCAATGACTTCTGGAGCAATCACTCACAATTCACCTTTATCAATTGCTGGTGCAGCAATTGTCGCTTTGATTATCGCAGATTTATTTTCGGGTGTGATGCCGGAACAAGCCGTTCGTTTTGCTCTTAAAGCAATAAACAAGACAGCCGACAATACCTTGTTATTTGAAACAATTGAAAAAGCTGTCGAAATGTCTAGAAAAAATACACCAGACAAAGATGCGAGAAAATATCTTGGGACAGGTTCACCTATCTATCAGACTCTTCCATTAGCAATCTTCTATTTCTTGAAATATCAGAACGATTTCGAAAAAGCTGTTTTGGCGGCTGCTAATTCTTACAGAGAAGATAGTCCAGGAGAAACGGAACGAATTAAAAACTATTCATGGGAAGAGCAGTTGATTGTTGCCGAGGGTGGTAATGCAGATGGTATCGCCGGATTAACTGGTGCTTTTATTGGTGCAAGGCTAGGTCAGAAGAATATTCCAGAAAAATTTCGGAAGGTTGAAGATTTTCAAAATCTTATTGATATAGGGGTGAAGTTGGCTAGCTTATAATCGAGCTAGTTCTAACATCCTCCACTACATCCCACCAGATTTTTAACCCAGTATTGTCTACCAAAAATAAGTTCGTGCAGAGCTTATTTTTTGATTCTACGAGATTCGGATCTTTCAAGGTCGCGTTTTTTGATAGCCTCACGTTTATCGAAGTTTTTCTTACCCCTGGCAAGCGATATCTGAAGTTTTGCTCTTCCCTTTTTCATATACACTGTTACTGGCACGAGCGTTAGATTCTTTTCCTGAATTTTACCCAGCAAGTGAGTGATCTCCTTTTTATGTAAAAGTAGTTTTCTTGTTCTGTAAGGATCAATTGTATCTGATTTGAAATGTGCTCCGACCAAAAAAACTTCCGGTTTACTGTCTTTTGAATACAGGATTTTTGCGTATGATCCGGCGAGATTTACTCTTCTGTCGCGGATAGCCTTTATTTCATCACCGGCCAACATCAAACCAGCCTCATAGTCTTCTAGAAGTTCATAGTTGAATCTCGCCTGCTTGTTGGTGATGCGAATTTTGTTCATCTGGTATATAATAGCGCACATATCTCGAGTAGGGAAGCACTATCGGTCTTGATGAGAAGAAGATTTTGTGTTAACTTACTACTGTTAAAATCATGATTATAGGTCTAAGCGGTACATTAGCGGCAGGTAAAGATACCGTTGCCGAATATTTGGTCAGCCAAAAAGGGTTTGACCATATTTCGTTGTCAGAGATTTTGCGCGATGTTGCCAGGGAGCGCAAAATTGAGATAAACATGAAGAATTTGACCGAGCTAGGCAACAACTTAATAAAAACTCATGGCGGAGATTATCTTGTCAAACGAGCCAAGCAAACCGTTGATTTCGGTCATAATTTGATCATTTCCAGTATTCGTCAACCGGCCGAAGTGGACAAAATAAAGAATGAACCAAATGCTTTTGTTGTATTTGTTGATGCGAAGCCGGAAATTAGATTTGATAGATTACAAAAGAGAGGGAGAATTGGGGACAGCGAAACCCTCGAAGAATTTATTGATTTAGAGAAAAAACAATCTGATGGCAAGAGTGGCGGAATGAATCTAAATGAGTGCAAGAGAAGATCGGACTTTGTGTTGGAAAATAATGGGACTAAAGAGGAATTTGTAAATAAAGTCGAAGATTTCTTTGACAGGATTGGCACGGGTCAACACTCTTGATCTGAGTTTGCATTTAGTGCTAGTTTTGTTATAGAGAGTAAGGAGGATAAGATGATTGTTGGTATTGTCGGGTCTATTGCATCTGGGAAAGATACAGTCGCCGAATATTTGAGCAAAAAAGGCTTCAAAGCCTTTTCTTGTTCGGATATTTTAAGGGAGATTATGAGATCGGAAGGAGTTGAGACGACTATTCCTAACATGACCGAATTCGGAAATAATTTGCGTGAAAAAAAGGGCAATGGTTATTTGGCCAAGGTTGCCTGCGAGAGGGCTGGGGATGGGGATATGGTTTTGACCTCAATTAGGCAAGTCGGTGAAATCGAATTTCTGAAAACTAAACCGGATTTTTTCCTAATTAAGCTTGACGCGCCGATTGACCTACGGTTAAAAAGATTACAGGAGAGAAACCGACCTGGGGATGTTCGTGATATGGAGGAATTGAAGCGGATAGAAGCCAAACAAGCAGATGGCAAGGGTGGGGCAATGAATATGAATAAATGCTTTGAAATGGCCGATGTTGAGATTATCAACGATAAAACTTTTGAAGAGCTACACAAGGAGGTGGACAGTGTCATCGAGAGATTGCGACAGAAAAAGACCTAGCTGGGACGAATACTTTATGAATATGGCGCAGCTGGCCGCGACACGCGCCACATGTGTTAGCGATGAGTCTATGGGTGCTGGTGCGCTCATAGTGCGCGATAAGACAGTTTTAGCGACGGGCTATAATGGCTCGCCCAGAGGTTTAGATCACTGCGGTGATATTGGGCATGAATTAGCGGACGGGCATTGTGTGCGCACGGTGCATGCCGAAGCAAATGCTCTGGCGGCAGCGGCCAAGAATGGCGTGGCTATAAATAATGCAACGGTATATACGACGACTTCGCCATGCTATGAGTGTTTCAAGCTTCTGATTAATGCTGGAATTTCGCGCATTGTCTGTGGCTCGCCCTATGGTGCAAATGAAAAAATTTTGGCTTTAGCCGCTCAGGCTGATGTTAAGTTTGAATTTTTAAAAGCCGATGGGAGTGTGAGCGAAAATTCTGGCAAAGATACGATTAAATTGAATTTTTCAACGTCAAAAACGGTTCCAGAAAATCAAGACGTGCATGGCAATATAAAACTAAAAATCAAAAAACTTCATCCCCTTGCGATTCTCCCCAATTTTGCCAGGGAGGGAGACGCGGGCCTTGATCTTTATTCTGTGGAGGGATTAAGCGTGGCTCCGGGTGAAAGAGTGAAGGTTGCAACTGGCGTGGCGATGGAAATAGCGAACGGTTATGTCGGAATGATTTGGGATAGAACCGGCGTTTCTTTCAAAAGAGGCTTAAAAGCGATCGGTGGTGTTGTCGACTCTTCTTACAGGGGAGAAGTGCAGGTTCTGCTCGCTAATATCTCAAAAGTGCCGGTTGAGATAATGCAGGGTGAAAAAATCGCCCAAATGGTCATCCAACCATTTGAACGTCCAGAAATTGAATTATCAGATAGCTTGTCTAATACCGAGCGCAAGAATCAGATGTTTGGAAGCTCTGACCTAAAGCCGATTACTGAGGATGATTTAAAAAAGGTCATCAAGACAAATAAAATTGAGGAGGATGATGGATCTCAAAAAAGTCGATGGTAAGCCAGGTAGTAGAAATTTGATCGCTAACGCTAAATATTAAAGTGGTAGTTCCCAGAAATGAGGTTAGGATTGAAACAAAGCGATGGATAGAAATTTGATCGATTATGTTTCACACCGTATATATTTTGCAAAGTAAGCAGGATCTTAGCCTATATATCGGATATACCACGGATTTGAAAAAAAGGATTTTGGAGCATAATAGTGGTAAAAACTTTTCAACAAAAAACAAAACACCGTGGAAACTGATTTTTTTTGAGGCATATCTGGATAAATTTGACGCAATAAGGAGGGAGAAGTATTTTAAAACTAATCTTGGTGCGAGAGTAATAAAAAGAATGCTAAAAGAATTTTTATACAAACAAAAACAAGATGAGAAGATAAGTGAGGAAAAATGAAAGAATCAAATTTTCACTACCTGGTAAATTCCGACAAAAAAGTATTTCGATTAATTGAAGCTGAAAAAATTCGACAGCGCGATGGATTAGAGATGATTGCTTCTGAGAATTATGTATCGCCCGCCGTGCTTGAAGCGGTCGGATCGATTTTGACAAATAAGTATGCAGAAGGTTATCCAGGCCATAAATATTACGGTGGCTGTGAGGTTATCGATCAGATTGAAAATTTAGCGATTGAACGATTAAAAAAGCTCTTTGGCTGCAAATTTGCTAATGTCCAGCCACATTGTGGTTCATCAGCTAATATGGCTGCTTATTTTGCTATTTTAAAACCGGGCGATAGAATATTAGGCCAAAGTCTGGACTCCGGCGGCCACTTAACCCACGGAGCAAAGGTGTCTTTTTCTGGACAACTTTTTGAATCAATGGGCTATGGGCTAAGCGCAAAGACGGGACTATTGGGTTACGACGAGATTGCAAAAATGGCGAAAAAATTCAAACCGCAAGTGATAATGTGTGGTTATTCAGCCTATCCCAGAGCGATTGATTTTAAGAAATTCAAAAAAATTGCCAAATCAGTTGGAGCATATTTGATTGCAGATATTGCACATATTGCGGGGCTGGTGGCCACTGGCTACCATCCGTCACCGATTGGAGTCGCGGATATTGTGACTTCCACAACTCACAAGACGCTTCGCGGTCCGCGTTCGGGGATTATCATGACCAACGACGAAGAGCTGGCCAAAAAAATCAATAAAGCAATTTTCCCCGGGATACAAGGCGGACCACTTGAGCATATTATTGCCGCTAAAGCCGTGGCGTTTGCCGAAGCAGCCAAACCGTCGTTTAAGAAATATATCGGGAAAGTGCTTGAGAATATGAACGCATTTGCCAAAACCCTAATGTCATACGATTTTGACCTGGTAACCAATGGAACGGATAATCATTTAATTCTTGTTGATTTACGTTCAAAGCAAATGACTGGCCATGATTTTACAGAGGCTTTAGACAAAGCCGGTATCACGGTTAACAAAAATGGGGTTCCTGGTGATCCTCTGCCACCAATGGTGACTTCGGGGATTAGGGTCGGCACGGCTGCACTGACGACGCGCGGAATGGGCGTAAAAGAAATGCAACGAATCGCTGAAATGTTTAACATAGTGGCCGAAAACATGAAAAACAGTAAGAAACTTGCTGAAGTTAAAAAAGAGGTTGTGGCAATGACGAAAAAATTTCTAGTGCCGGGGATAAAATAAAATGACACAGTTTGATCGAGAATACAAAAAAGCGTTGATCGAAATTCTCAACAAGGGGATTGAGGAAAAAAACGAACGGACGGGACTAAAAACAAAAGCGGTTCCCGGCCTGACCTTTCACATTGATTTCGGGTTTCCGATCCTGACGTTGAGAAAAATCCCAATCAAGCTTTTTGTCGCTGAGCAGATTTGGTTTTTGACCGGAAGCAATAACCCTGACGACTTTATGTCAAAATACTCAAGAATCTGGGATGACTTCAGGGAAAAGGATGGCACAGTTGCGGCTGCTTATGGTCATCGTTGGAGACGCTACTTTGGCAGAGATCAAATTACAGATCTTGTGAATTTGCTTACGAAAGACCCATCTTCGCGCCACGGTGTTGTTGTGACCTGGGATCCGGGAGATGATGGTCTCGGCACGGGCACAAAAAAGAAAAATGTTCCTTGCCCGTTTACTTATACCTTTAATATTATCGGCAATAAGTTACACATGCATAATATTATTAGATCTAACGACATGATGCTTGGTTGCCCGCATGATACGGCTGGATTTGTTTTGCTCCAATATTTGCTAGCGGCGAAGCTGGAGGTTAAACCTGGAGTTTATACCCACTCGATAAGCAACGCGCATATCTACGAAAACCACTACGAACAAGCTTGGGAAATTGTTGATAGGCACAACGATCATCCACCCATTTCCTTTAATCCTAAAAAAGATTATTTGGATAGGGCAATGGCCGGGGACCATGAGCTTGTTGATGAAATCGTTGACGAGCTAAAGAGCCAATATCACCCGATGGGCAGTGTGGGCAAAATGGATATCGCACTCTAATAAATAAGGAGGAGCATGTCGGTCTTATCAAAAAATAACATTGTTGAAGCAATCGAGGAGAAGAAGCTTGTTTTTGAACCAGGCCTTGATCAATTTCAACTTCAGCCGATAGCGGTTGATCTTAGGGTGGGAACAAATTTTTTTATTCCGAGACTTTCAGAGCTAACGTCCGAAGGAAGGGCTAAACTTAACATTGATCATTTAGACGACAGTAATAAAAGTGAGATTCTCGAACAAATACATCTAGAGCCTGGGCAGATTTTCGAGCTTTTGCCCGGTGAATTTGTTCTCATTTCTTCGCTTGAAAAAATTTCAATCAATAGCGGCGATATTTTTGCGAATTTATATTCCAGGAGTTCGACAAGCCGGCGGGGAATTTTGATTGAATCTGGTGTTATTGAGCCGTATTTTTCTGGTCATCTGACAATTCCGGTCTTCAATCAAACTAGAACACATACGATCAAAATTTATCCCGGGGAGAGGATTGCACAGCTAATATTTCACGAACTGAAAACCAGTATCACTAAAGAGGAGTCATTGAGTCATGGCTTGAATCGTCCAAAATACCAGGGTTCAAAATCGTACATGCTCGATTATAAATTCGACCCGCACGATGAAATTCAAATAATAAAAAACGGCGAGATGGAAAAGCTGAAAAAAAAGTTTGGACTAAAATTAGTAGAGGAGGAGGTAAGTGAAGAAAAAGCTGTCCCAAAAATCAGAAAAAGAAGAACAAAAAGCAGTTAATTATCCATATATCCCGAAAGGGAGGGTAATTCGTTACGTTGGGCGAAACAACAAATTCATGGTTGCGGCGCGAGAAGCGACCGGAGATAGTGGGTGTGCGAAGCAGCCGATTGGGGCGGTGTTAGTTAGCGGCGGCAAGGTGGTTGCAGTTGGGACAAACTCATCGGTAAAGATTAATGTGTGCCCGAGAATACTGCGGGGTAGCAAAACGGGCGAAGATTATCATTTTTGTAAAGATGTATGCAAACAAAAAAGCCATTCAGAAGTGGCGGCGATAAGAAACGCGAAAGAAAACGATGTCGACACTAACGGAGCCGATCTCTATTTGTGGGGGCACTGGTGGTGCTGCGAGCCGTGTTGGAATGAAATGATTGCCGCTGGAATAAAAAATGTATATCTTCAGAGTGGATCAGAAATTGATTTCAATCCGTCATCGAGTATCGAAAAAATTTATATCTCAGGAGGATTAACATTTCTGGATTCGAAGAAAGATTACAGAAAAATATATGAAAACATAACTAGTATTTGCGGAAGGTTTTCACCTCACGTCTATGTTCCACATTTGTGTGGCACCGACCCGATTAAAAACCCGGACGTTCCAGCAAAAACTGTCTGGAAAAAAGATTTCAACGAAGTTTCCACTTCAAAGCTGATAATTGCCTATGCTGGCATTCCGTCATTGGGGGTGGGGGCAGAACTGGAAATCGCTAGGGAAGCTTCAAGGGATATTCTACTCTGGTGGTTTAAGGGAGAGAAAGTAAGTAGAATGGCGCGAGGAAATCCGGCCGTTGTGAAGTTGATTGAATGTGACGACGAAGAACAATTATATAAAAAAATAAAAACATTTTTGGATGAGTATAAAGATGCAAAATCCAAAAATTAGCATTGTCGCGGCGATTGGCAAAAACCGAGAACTTGGAAAAGACAATAGATTGTTGTGGAATATCCCGGAAGACATGCAAAGATTCAAAAAGACAACATCTGCCCACGCGATAATTATGGGGCAGAAAACATTTGAGTCTATTGGCAGAAGTTTACCGAATAGAAAAAATATTGTTTTAAGTCGAGATCCTGATTTTTTGCCAGCGGACTGTGTGGTTGCTAGCTCTATTAGTCAGGCTATAGACGAAGCAAAAAAAGTTGAGGATGACGAAATATTTTTTATCGGCGGGGGAAGCGTTTACGAACAGGCGCTATGTTTAGCTGATAAATTATATTTAACATTAATAGATGATGCTCTGGAAGCAGACACGTTTTTTCCGGATTATTCAGCTTTTACTAAAAAGCGGAAGGTCGGCGGGGGCAATTCTGATGGAATCAAATTTGAATTTTGGGAGATGCAAAAATGAAAAGGCATGATTTTGAGGGATTGTTCATTGCATTTGAGGGCTTGGATGGTTCTGGCTCGTCGACACAAGTGGATTTTTTAACCGATAAGCTAAGAGAAGAAGGCTACCCCGCTCATGCGACAAAAGAGCCAACGAATAATATCATCGGAGGTCTGATAAGAGGACAGCTTACGCATGATTGGTCTTCGAGCATGGAATGTCTGCAACTATTGTTTGCAGCCGATAGGGCCCATCATCTTTATCGAGAAATAATACCGGGGCTAAAAGATAAAAAAATTGTTATCAGTGATAGATATTTTTTTTCGACAGTTGCTTTTGGATCGCTGGAGCTTGACCGCGATTGGTTGATGAGTCTGAACGAAAAATTCATTTTACCCGACATTACATTTTTGATTAAAGTTTTGCCTAAAGAATGCGTCAAGAGAATGCAGTCTAGCCGGTTTGAACTTGAACTTTTTGAGCAGGAGCAAAAACTTAAAAAAGTCTGGCAGACTTATCATTGGCTGAGTGAGAATTTTAAGAATGTTTATGTGATTGATGGTATGCAATCACGCCAGCAGATTGCTGGCGAGGTATATGAGATCACAAAGAGGTTCTTGAGAAAACGAAATATCGAGCGAAAAGAAACACTGCTAAATTTGAAAAAATAACGTGCCGGGCTATGGTATGAAGAAAATCATAGGTATTACTGGGCCAATTGCGTCGGGAAAAGATAAGGTTGGCACATATCTTTCGTCTAAAACCAAAACCGGTGTTTATCATATAAGCCAAATATTAAGGGACATCGCGCTAAAGCAAACCGGAGATATTAGCCGCAAATATTTGGTGGCCCTTGGAAAGAAAATTGCCGAAGATGAGGGGCGAGATTTTTTGGCAAAGCAAGTTTACAAAAAAATCGAAAGTACCGGAATTGTAACTGGAATCAGACAAGTAGAGCAGATTAGATATTTTGAGGAAAACTCTGATTTTATTTTAATATCCGTTGATGCAAAACCAGAAATTAGATTTAAGCGGGCCAAAGAGAGGGGAAAGATATCTGAAGCGAAGTCATTGAAGGATTTTGTTGCAAATGAAATTGCCGAGAACAGCGGCGATCAGCCTCAGAGATTATTTGATTGTATGAAATTAGCGCAATATCACATATTAAATAATGGGACCATTGACGATCTAAAGAAAAAAGTTAATCGGATTATTGTGGAAGAATCTCTTTGAAGCCAGGACGGTGTGGGTTGTTTAATAAGTCTAAAGATAACTCTCATATAGACAACGTGAGCTAAATAGTATATTTTCCTGGTGTAGTGGCCATCCTATCTGGGCAAGGGGGAATCGCTGTGAGCCAGGAAGCAATCGCCTTGCCGGGCTTCGAGCCTGGCGAAGTCGTCCGCGTGTGGGTTGCCGGCATGTGGGTTGCCGGCAAGATCGCGATGTTTGACCCGCAGAACCCGACGCTCTGCGTCGGGTTTGCTCAGGACGTCTTGCCGCCGCCCTTGAGGCGGTGCTGCTACGTCCGCCGGGACAGGCCGGAGTTCCTCCGGCGCGGGCCCGTTCTGGTCGGGGAGTTCCTCGACCAGCTCGACGCGGCCAGTTGGAGCCGCCGTTTTGGGCCGAGACTCCCGATGACAGCGGCCGTTTCAGAGTCGTTGGTGGAGGATATCGCCGGTGCAATCGTGCTCGAGGCCGTTTTCCAGCGTCGTTCGCAGGAGGCGGCCATGAAGGCAATCGCACACTTATGCCGTCTTGCGGTAGCGGCCGGCGTGGGGATTGGGTGGGGAAGCGGCCCTTCCTAGATTCCGGGGCTGGCGACATCGCCAGCCCTCGGACTTACAAAAAACAAACCACCAGCGTTAGCTGGTGTGTACGTTTGAAGCGAAGCATCGAATTTGAAAAAATAAAATCACCCCCAACGGTCTAGGAAGGAGGTGATTTTTGTGTCTCGA
>Ga0247842_10000775_pt1 | contig 60985 bp, 58 predicted proteins | sample LaCruzMarch2015__3_FD_192411 | JGI IMG/M metagenome (GOLD analysis project Ga0247842, IMG submission 192411) | Freshwater microbial communities from meromictic Lake La Cruz, Castile-La Mancha, Spain - LaCruzMarch2015_19m | ecosystem: Environmental > Aquatic > Freshwater > Lake | place: Spain... | reverse complement strand
AACATCAATCAAGCCACAACCAAACCCCGCAGCCCACACTATGGTCTTAGAGTGATAAAAGACCTTCAGCCGGCTTACTGCCGGCAAGATAGATACCGCCTGCCCTCAGGCTGGCGGTAGTTCATTTTGCGCAAAAAGTTGATTTTTTAAAAAAAAGTTGATAAGTTGTTTTTGTGAATATGAAGCTAGCTTATTTTTGGTTTTATTTTACCGACCAACGGGGCCGGCTGGTTTAGCGTATATTTAAAAAAATATAACCGGTCCCAGAGGCCGGTTTTTTTGTTGATCTGCAAGCCGATGGATCTCTCTATCGGCTCGCACAATCCGCAAAACTGCACAAAATCGAGGAGGCCGCAAAGTGGAACAGATCTGTGCCCAGTTGACAGTGGGAGATGTCATCTCCGGAGTGATCGCGAGACTTGACGACATCTGTCCAAGGTGTTCGGCACCGCTTTGGGGCGGATCTTTCCGCCACGAAAGCGGCGGGAAATGGACCGGGACCCATTGGCTTGGGTTGTGCAGACGGTGTCTGCACACTCAGTCTATCTCGTCTTCTCATCTTGGCGACGCGAAGCAGCGCGTCGCCGGCAGCACAACCACTCTTCGGATGGAGGTTGCTTCCACCGACGACTGTGAGTGTGGCGGGGGAACTAGAGTCTCGGTGGCTGAGACCCTAACTATGGTCAAGCCGACTTATGATGGCACAAGGCAGGTCAGTTACTGCCCCAACTGCTATCACAACTCCGGCAGCCAGGCGTGGCTGCTCCCGTAGCGTACGTGCGGATGCCATGCCTTTCACAGGGCCGCCCTTCGGGGCGGCCCTTCCGCGTACGTTTACCGGCTCATCACATGGTGCTATATTTCTGCTGGGATGATAGTATATTAATGACGTATTTGGAGGGTTATTATGATAAACGGTAAAAAAGTTTTTGCGGTTATTATGGGGGCGGGTAAGGGAACGCGCATTGGCGCAACCGACAAGCCGAAGGTGATGTTTGATGTGTCCGGCCAGCCGATCATCGGCTGGGCGATTGAACCTTTTTTGAGTTTAAAAAAAGAAGGTATTGTTGATCGGATAATTACAATTGTTGGATTTTTTGGTGACCAGGTTATCGATTACTTAGGAGATAAGAGCGAGTTTGTTTGGCAGAAAGAGCAGCTGGGCACGGCTCATGCTGTGCAGATGGCGGAAAATCTTTTATCAGACGAAAATGGCATAACAATTATTGTTAACGGTGACCACGCTCTTTATTCGGCCGCAACATATAAAAAAATGATCAACGAATATATCGAAAAGGATCTGACGCTTGCATTCGCGACCGTCAAATCTCCAACGCGGTTTGACTCGTACGGAAGGGTTTTAAGAGACGCGGATGGCAAAATTACGGGCGTAGTCGAGGTGCCGGAAGCCGACGAAAATGAACTGAAAATCCAAGAAAAAAGTATTAATCTCTACGCGGTGGATAACGAGTGGTTGTTTAAGACTTTACCGCAGATTAAACAAAGTTCGGTCAAAAAAGAATACTATATTGTCGATATTGTAAAATGTGCGATCGAACAAGGCAAGGCGGTCGAGGCGGTTGAGGTTGATAACGAAGACGAAGCACTTGGAATTAATACCCTTGAAGACCGATCCGAAGTCGAGAAAATAATCCAATCGGGGACTAAGTAGTATTGTAGTTGGTTTTTAAATTGAGACATTGTCGCTCTCTTCTTTTGTTAAATTATGCTACTTTTATCACATGCGATCATACAAGGTTGAAGGCGTAGTTATAAAAAAGAGAAATTTTTTGGAAAAAGACCGCATTTTGACGATTTTTTCGTCAGAAAAAGGGAAAATAGAGATACTCTCGAAGGGTTGCCGCCGGCCTGGATCGAAACTCTCATATTGTTCTGATCTTGGAATTATCGGAAAGTTTTATTTGCATCAAGGCAAGAGTCTAGACATCTTAACTGAATTCAAACCGATTTTTTTTCCGCGATCAATCAGCGGTCATTATAAAAAAACGAGATTTATTGGTTCTATATTTGCGATCGTGAATAAACTCTTTGAGCTTGATTCGCCGCATCGTGAAACTTACAAAACGCTTCTGGAGCTAGTTGAGAACATCGGATATGTCCCAATAGAATTAGCGGAAGTAGTGTTTCTCTCAAGGGTAATGAGCGATCTTGGTTTTCACCCAAATCTCACACAATGCGCAAAATGCAACAAGAAATTTTCCGAAGGTGAAGAATTTATATATAACGAAGAGGGGGAGATTTGTCATAAAGTTTGCAGCGAAATTCAACATCGCATTTCGACCAATTGCCTGAAATTTTTGAAACTGATTTTTACTCATCAGTTTGAGTTTATTCAGAGAGTGAAGACGGAGAAAAATTTGATGGCCGAAACCAGAGAATATTTAGAAGTGTTGTTTGTGTGGCATTTTGGTAGGATTGTAAATAACAAAATTCTATTTAGTATGAAGGGTGATGAATAAGGTAGATATCGATCTGAATGCGATTAACAGTAACGTCAATTATTTTAAGAGTCTTCTGGAGGCAGAGACTAAAATGATTGGTGTGGTCAAGGCGAATGCCTATGGTCATGGCATTGTTGATGTTGGGCGAGTGATTTGGACATCCGGTGCAGATATGCTGGCTGTCACGACTGTTGCTGAGGCGGTGATGCTGAGGGTTGGAAAAATAAGAGCACCAATTATTGTGCTGGGTCCGACTCAAGAAGATGATTTTCAGAGGTTGCTTGATTTTGATATCACGACTACGGTTTTTGACTTTGAAATGGCTTATAAGTTATCAAAAATTGCCAAGCAAGAAAACAAATGGGCTAAAATTGATCTAAAAATCGAAACCGGACTAAATAGATACGGAATTAAACCGCACGAGGTTACCGAAAACATTCGCAGAATTATGTCACTTGGCCATGTGAAGATCGAGGGGATTCACTCCCATATCGCAGATTCTGCGGATGCGGCGGCCTCTAAAGAGCAAATTAAACAAATTCACTCAGTCTTATTTTCTCTGCAGCAAAACAACATTGAAATTCCCATGACTCATCTGGCAGCGACTGACGCAACTGTTAATTTTCCCGAGTCGCATTTTGATGCTGTCAGAATTGGAATAGGCCTCTATGGCTATGGAGCCTTTAAAGATTATAAGGATGTCTTGAAGCCTGCCTTGGAACTGAAAAGCTTTATTTCGTCGGTGAAAGTTGTGGCAAAAAATGAAACTATAGGTTATGGACGAACATACAAGGCAGATGATGCAATAAGGGTGGCAGTTGTGCCATTGGGGTATTTTGACGGATATGCACGTGTCTTTTCTAACAATAGCGAGGTTTTAGTTGGGGGCAAAAGGGTCAAAGTCGTCGGTAGGATTTGCATGAACTCTTTCATGGTAGACGTGACTGGTATCAAATGCGGGGTTGACGATGAGGTTGTCTTGATAGGCGTTCAGGGAAATGATAGGATTTGGGCAGACGAATTGGCAAAAAGATCCGAGACGATTCCTCATGAAATATTGTGTCGGATACCTGACCATTTGGTGCGGGAATATCACTTTAAATAAGTATCATAGTTCCGGAGGTTTGAGAGTTGGGAATAGAAGCTTCGAACAAAATGGAAAAAATAGTCTCTCTTTGCAAGCGTCGTGGTTTTGTTTGGCAAGGAAGTGAGATATATGGTGGGCTTAGCGCAATTTATCATTTCGGTCCTCTTGGGGTTGAAATGAAAAATGCAATCAAGCGGCATTGGTGGGCAACTTTTGTGACTCGGCGAAGTGATGTTGCCGGTATTGATGGGGCGATTTTGATGCATCCCACGGTCTGGGAAGCGTCGGGACACATAGATTCTTTTACGGACCCTTTGATAGAGTGTAAAAGCTGTCATGCTCGTTACCGCGAGGATCACATGAGCGATGGTCGTTTGATTGGCAGTAAGGCAAAGGAAAAAAATCAATGCCCGTCGTGTGGTAGCAAAGAATTTACTGACCCGAAAAACTTTAATTTGCTTTTTAAGACTTTTGTTGGTCCGGTCGAGGATCAAAAATCAACCGTTTATTTGCGCGGCGAAACAGCACAGTCGATGTTTACCGATTTTAAGCTTGTCTTGGAGAGCTCGAGACAAAAGGTGCCGTTTGGAATTGCTCAAATTGGCAAATGTTTTCGCAATGAGATTACGACCGGAGATTTCTTTTTTAGGACGAGAGAGTTTGAAATTGCCGAACTAGAATATTTTGTTAAACCAGGTGAAGATGAAAATTTTTTTGATGAGTGGTTTGCTCTCTGGAAAAAGTTTTATCTTGATCTTGGGATAAATCCACAGAAGCTTCGCGATTATGAACATCCCAAAGAATCGCTAGCTCATTATTCAAAAAGAACAGTTGACATTGAGTATGAATTCCCATTCGGGTGGAGTGAGTTGGCCGGTGTTGCTAATCGGACGGATTATGATCTCGGGCAACATGAAAAGTTTTCTGGCCGCGATCTGCATTATTTTGATGAAAGCTCTGGTGAAAAATATATTCCATACGTGATTGAGCCAACTATGGGTGTTGAGCGTATTCTGTTGGCAGCTCTTGTCGACGCGTTTTGTGAATCAGACGGAACCGATGGGAGAGAAAAGGGCGAAATTGTCTTGAAGCTAAATCCGACTATTGCACCGGTTCAGGTCGGAGTTTTTCCATTGGTCAAAAAAGATAAACTGCCGGAAATTGCCAAAAAAATCTCGATGGAACTGGCCGAAAAAAGAATTAGATCATTTTATGATGAATCCGGTTCGATTGGTCGGCGCTACCGCCGTTTGGATGAGGTTGGCACACCTTGGTGTGTGACAGTTGATTTCCAGACTCTCGAAGACGATACGGTTACAGTGCGCGATCGCGACACTCTTAAACAAGAAAGAATAAAGATCGACGATCTAAAAAATCATTTTTTTGAAAAGCTAAGCTTGAGCTAATTTCCTAACCGTCTAGCCTCGATTCGAGCTAATTCTTCAAGAATCTTATCAACTTTATTGGTTGAGTTTTTGATGATTGAATATAGCTCAATTCCCCCATTTGAGTGTTGAACTGGTATCGCAGCGACACGGTCAAAATCTTCACTGGGAAATGATTAATATTTCTCGTTAATAGAAGAACTCCATCCCCGTATTTTCCGAGTGTTGCGCCAATAATTATATCTGTAGGCTCAACGTCCTTTCCGTTTTTTCTATACGCTAGGCAAAGTTGATAGGCATTTTCAATAATTTGAGGATCGATTGGAATTATTTTTTCAACTAGACCTATTAAAAAGTTCTTTTTTTGTTCAAAGTCAAATATGAGATCGGAACCACGATAAAACTCGATTGCAACTGGAAAGATCGTTACGAACACATTCTCTCTTGCTCGAAAACTGTCGATCAATTCGATATATTCTTGCTCACCGTTAAGGAGAATCGATTTTCCAGCGTCGATAAAAAAACAAGTGTCAAGAAGAATGTGCTTGCTCTCGATGCCTTGTAAACAGTTCTCGATCGTTGGAGTACTCATCTTCTTTTTTTAATACCGCAGCAACCCCCTTCATTTTCTTCAGAAGACTTTTTTTATCAAAACTAGCGCTTGCTTTCGGAAGCGAGTCGTTATCTTGAGCGGCGTCTCTTTTTATTCCTTCTTTCAGAGACCTTATTATTTGTTGTTCCTTAGTCATATTTTCCCCACCTACTTGATTATATTATACAGTAATTGTCAAGTTGATTATGTCCGACTTTTGTCCAGAGTTGATCCCATACATAATTTACTGGCTTACGTAATTCTATTCTGCCATGCCGTGCACTTTGTACTGGACAAGCCGGTTTTTCAGGTTTGAGTGTTCGCGGTATGTTCGGTATTGACATGGTATTTGCGGGGTGTAATATGGGGCAAGTGGAAGAAGGTGGGGAAAAGTGGTGAAAAAATGTTTACTGGACAATACGAACACGCGGTTGACCAAAAAGGTCGGGTTGCAGTCCCGGTTAGGTTCAGGGAAAAGCTCGAGAAGGGGTCGGTCGTTACCAAAGGCCTTGACGGGTGCCTTTTTGTTTTCCCCAAAAGCAAGTGGGAGTCGCTTGCAAAGAGTGTCGGTCAGCTACCGGTAAATAAAGCGTCTGTCAGGCTTTATTCCAGGATGTTGTTGGCAAATGCCGTAGAGATCGAATTTGACAACCAGGGAAGAATATTAATACCAATCTTCCTAAGGAAGTTTGCCCTGATTAACTCGAAGGTGATTTTCGCGGGGATATTTGACAGAGTGGAAATCTGGAGCAAACATTCTTGGGACGAGATGACTAAATCTTCGGACAAGGATGCCGGCAAAATTGTCGAAGAGCTTAGTGATTTTAATACATAATCTTTCGTGGATAGAGGCGTGAGGCGTTGGCTGTAGGCCATCTGCCCGCGAGCAAGATTTGTATGGGTGGTGTGCCAAAGTACCGCAAGGTATTAAGGAGGGGGAGCTTTTCTGAAGGAGGGGTATCCCGGATTTGGAAAAGCATCGTCAAACACATCACCCATACAAAACAACGATCCTTGAGAAAATCAAAATGAATCACATCCCCGTTATGTTGAATGAAGTTATCGATAATCTGGATCCTAAGGAAGGGGATGTATTTGTTGATGGAACGTACGGATTTGGCGGCCATAGCGCAGAAATAGCTAAACATCTTGGCACACGTGGCAAAATCATTGGTGTTGAAAAAGACGAGGAAATATTTAGTTTCAATGAACCTAAGCTGCGTGAAAATTCGAATTTGATCTTTGTAAATGATGATTTTAGAAATATAGATTTGATCCTTGAAAAATTGGGGATATATAGGGTGGACAAAATTCTTCTCGATCTGGGAGTTTCGTCGTATCACTTTGATCAATCGGAACGCGGCTTCTCCTTTTCAAAAGATGAGAAACTTGACATGAGACTGAGCAAAGATTCGTTGGTTACGGCCCGAGATTTAATAAATGGTTTGAGCGAGAAGGAACTTGCGGATTTGTTCTTTCGTCTGTCTGACGAGAGACGCTCCAGGCAAATTGCCAAAGCAATTGTTCAAGCGAGAAGACAGAAAAAGATTACAACCACCAGCCAGCTAAGCGATATCATTGCGTCAGCTAATAAGTCTTTTGGCGGTAAAATAAATCCTTCGACTAGGGTCTTCCAAGCGCTTAGGATAGCGGTAAACGATGAATTTGGGGCTATCGAAGAGGCATTGCCGAAAGCAATTGATTTGTTAAATACCGGCGGCAAATTGGCAGTAATCAGCTTTCACTCTGGGGAAGATAGAATTGTTAAGAACATTTTTAAAAAGTATGCCGGTAAGTTGCAGATAAAATTATTGAACAAAAAACCAATTGTTCCAACTTTGGAGGAAATTAGATCAAATCCTCGATCAAGAAGCGCAAAGTTAAGGGTAGCGGAGAAGATATAATGATAACAATAGGTTCGAGAGATACAAATTTGGGGCAAAAAAAACGTTCGATAGCTAGGAGCATTTTTTTTGGACCAAACTCGGTTAGAATCATCGCCATAGTTCTTTTGGCTGCGTTTTCATTGTTCTATCTGTCTCAATCGAGCCAATCGGCCACAAAAACAATCCGCGTTTCTGATCTTGAGAAAGAGCAAAATGATATTACATCAGAGAAAGAGAGACTTGAGGTGGAAGCAAACCGGCTTAAAGCCCTCTCCATAATTCAGGACAAAGCAAAGGAAAAGGGTATGGAACAAGGATCTCAATAGGAAGCTATGAAACCGACTAGATCCTTGGAATCACTTGAACTGAAAAGACTTGAAGTAATGTCGTGGGTCTTTTTGATTTTGGGCTTGATTTTCATTATCAGGCTGTGCGATCGTCAGTTAATTCGTCGCGATGCATTCGTCGCGATGGCGCAAAAACAATATTATACCGAATCGGAAAAATCGGCAAAGCGAGGAAAAATCTACGTTCAAGACAGGGATAGCCAAAATCTTGTTGACCAATCGCAATCCGGTCTTTTTCCAGTTGCGACTGATCTAGAGCTTTATAACTTGGTCGTTGTCCCTAAGCAGGTCAAGGATAAATCAGCCGTAGCAAAAAAGTTAGCTGAGTTGACGGGGGATAATGAGAAAAATTATTTTGACCAAATAAATTGTGACAAGTGGTATGTGCCACCGCTTAAGAAGCGGATGACACGCGAACTTGCTGATAAAATAAAAAACGAAGATCTGCCCGGTGTTTTTTTGCAGGCTGAATATTCAAGATTTTATCCGGAAAATGAGTCGTTATCCCAGGTCCTCGGCTTTGTTGATCGTCAAGGTGATGGTAAGTATGGGGTAGAGGAATATTATGATGGGATTCTTAAGGGCCAAGGTGGGACGGTCAAGGGTTTAAAGGATAATCTCGGGCGTGTTATTAAGGTTGAGGAAAGTGACCCCGGTAAAGATGGCTCTAGTATAGTTTTGACCATTGACCGCAGTATCCAATATATGGTGGAGAAGAAATTAAAGGAGGGCATTGAAAAATATGGTGCTGAAGGTGGGTCAATTGTGATTATGGATCCCAAGACGGGCGCAATCTTGGCAATGGCTTCAAATCCATCTTTTGATCCGAATAAATTTAATGAAATTAGCGGCGATGGACAAAGTATTTTTATTAACCCCGCGACTGGTTTGGCGTGGGAACCTGGCTCTATTTTCAAACCTGTTGTGGTTGCCGCGGCACTCTCAGATAAGAAAATTGAGCCCGACTCAAAACCGGACGACATAGAGGGAGGGTTTAAAAATTTTGTTACGGTTAACGGCTATGATATTCATAACTCCCAAGACAAGTCTTTCGGTTATGAGACAGTGACACAGATTTTGGAAAATTCAGACAATGTGGGGATGGTTTGGATTGCTAATAAGCTTGGCAACGAAACGATGTATAATTATCTAAAAAAATTTGGTTTTGGGATAAAATCTGGTATTGACGTATCGGGCGAATACGCAGGCAAGATCAGTCCGTCGAGGGAATGGAAAGACGTCAACAGAGCAACGATCTCTTTTGGGCAAGGGGTTACTACGACTCCGCTGCAAATTGTCGATTCTTATGCAGTGATTGCGAACAAGGGGAAGTCAGTCAAGCCGCACTTGATTGAGAAAATAATCGATACAGAGGGAACTGAGAAAAAAGTCGACATAGAACAACAGGATCAGGTGATTTCTCCTGAAGACGCCGTGAAAACGGTACAAATGCTTATTTCTGTCGTTCAAAATGGTCATGGTAAGAAAGCGGCGGTTGAGGGATATGAAGTTGCGGGTAAAACCGGGACTGCCCAGATTCCAAAACAGGGCGGTGGCTATGAGGAAGACCAGCATATTGGTTCTTTCGCTGGCTTTGCTCCAGTTGATGACCCAAAATTTGTGATGCTGGTAAAATTAAATAAACCAAAAAACGTTGAATGGGCTGAAAGCTCGGCTGCACCAATCTTTGGCGATATTGCTTCGTGGCTTTTAAACAGCTACTTTAAAATACCGAAAGGTTGATAATGAAGAAATTATTTAAAAATATTATTGATTCAGAGTTAAGATTTTTCGCTTCGCGAGTGATAAAAAAGTTCAAGCCATTTATAATCGGTGTCACTGGCAGTTCTGGCAAAACCACCGAGAAATATATGATTGTGCAGCTTTTGAAAGCTTCGGGGAAGTCGGTTAATACGTCTGAAACTAATCTCAACACACGGACTGGTCTGCCGATGTCGATTCTTGGCTTTTCCCGCTCACCGGAGAATCCTCTGGATTGGCTGGGAGTTTTTTTTAGTTCTTGTGTTCGTTACTTTGCGCTTAGGACATTTCCAGATTTTTTAGTCGTAGAATTTGCAGCTGACAAGCCGGGCGACATTAATTATTTGGCAAGTTTCATCAGGCCGCAAATAGCTGTGATTACAAATATTGGAGTGGCGCATATTGAAATATTCAAAAATGTCAAAAATATCACAAAGGAAAAGTGGTCTCTCGCACAGGCGGCAGAAAATCATATTATTATTTCTTCGTCTGATTACGATAAAGTGAAAGATCGCGCTGCCTCGGCTCAAGTAACCAAAATCGAAGAAGGACCCGTCAAGATCAAGAAAAGAGAAATTTTGTCTAACAAAACGGAATTTGAAGTGCAGCTTTTTGAAAAAAAGTTTTCAACTCAAACCAAATTTTTGGGTGCGCATAACCTTCTAAATATCCAGCTCGCTCTAACCGCATGCTATTTTGCTGGCTGCGATTTTTACAAAATGGTGAAAAAGATTCCTGGATTGGAACCGCGTACCGGTCGAGGGAAAAGAACTATCGGTCGCAATGAAATTATGATTATTGATGAAAGCTATAACGCCAACCCGCTTTCAATGATTGCCGCTCTTGAGAATTTGGCAAGCGTGAAATATGCCCGCAAAGTGGCAATTATCGGTCAAATGGCTGAAATCGGGCCAGTTAAACAGAGATCGCATCAAGAGGTCGCGGTTTTTGCAAAAAAATGCGCCGATTTCGTGGTGGGTGTTGGCGAAGATTTTAGGGGGCAGAACCTTGATAAGTGGTACCCAAATGTGGAAGAATTGATTGAGGAGATCGAAACCGTTGTTTTAAAAGGGGACGCCGTTTTGATTAAGGGTTCCCATTCGACAAATCTCGATAAGGTTGTAGATAGGCTGACGTAATGAATAGATTCAATTTTATCGCACCAGATTTTTTTGGAGTATTGATATTTTTTGCCGTTGCTTTTTTGATAGCTTGGGTGGCAACGCCATTTTTAACAGATTTTCTTTATCGAAATAAGATAGGTAAAAGGATTAGGAATGTTGATCACGATGGCAACAAAACACCGATTTTTTCGTCGTTGCATAAGTCAAAAGAAAACACACCGACTCTTGGTGGTGTTTTGGTTTGGGGCGTAACGTCTGTTATAACGCTTATCGCAAATCTCACTAGAACCGGGACGTTTCTACCATTATTCACTTTAATATGTTGCGGCGTTGTCGGGGCGGTGGACGACTTAATGAATGTTTTTGGTATTGGTTTTGCCAGGGGCGGGATGCGCTTTCGAACTAAGCTGGTCATGTACACTACAATCTCCTTAATTGGTGCGCTTTGGTTTGCCTTTAAATTGGATTGGATTTCAAGAGCTTTCTCGATGGGCGGACTTGGCAGCTTTGTGTTGGGGTATTGGTATATCCCCGTCTTTGTTGCGGTCGGTGTTTTTAGTGCATTTGCATCGAACCAAACTGACGGACTGGACGGTTTGGCGGGCGGTGTTTTCGCGTTTGCTTATGGCGCATATGTTTTTATTTGTCTTTTAAAAGGCAATTATTCGCTAGCAATTTTTTGTGCAACAATTTTGGGTAGCTTGTTGGCTTTTTTATGGTTTAACGTTTATCCGGCAAGATTTTTTATGGGAGATACCGGTGCAATGAGTTTGGGGATGACTTTAGCTGTGATTGCTTTTCTGACAAATACTGTTTACGCCCTGCCTCTAATCGGGTTTATTTTAATTGTCGAGGCTGCAACAACGGGAATCCAAATTATAAGCAAGAAAGTGTTCAAACGGAAAGTTTTTTTGGTTGCGCCGATCCATCATCATTTTGAGGCCTTGGGTTGGCCAGAGACGAAAGTAACGATGCGCTTCTGGATCGTATCAGCAGTTGCAACCTCGGTTGGGTTATGTCTTGTATTAATCTATGGATAATCAATATTTCAAAGAATTAAGTCATAAAAAGATTGTGGTTTTGGGGTACGGCGTTGAGGGCAAATCGGTTGTCAAATTTTTAAGTCGTCATAGAATTAAAGACATTCTTGTTTTTGATGAAAAGAGCAAAGATGTAGAATTGAAAGAGTGCGATAAGGCTGTCCTGACTAATAAAGAAGAGGAACTTAAGGCGTTTGCGCCAGATATTGTTTTTAGAAGTCCCGGATTTAAGCTTGCGCGCGTTAGGCGGATCCTACCGAAGAGTGAAATTTCCAGTGCAACGAAGCTGTTCATGCGGTGCAAAAAAGGCACGACCGTTGGGATAACTGGTACCAAAGGTAAATCCACGACAGCGAAGTTGATTGAGGCGATTCTTAAACTAAATGATCGCGAGGTTTTTCTCGGGGGCAATATTGGCAGTTCACCGCTTGATTTTGTAGACGAGCTGTCAAACGATTCATTCAGTGTTATTGAGCTTTCGAGTTTTCAATTAATGGATTTGGATGAGCCGCCGGAAATCGCGGTTATTTTACCGGTAGTTGTTGACCATCTTGATTATCATGAGTCGGTCGATGAATATATAAATGCAAAAAAAATGATAATCTCTAAAGATTCGTCTCAACTTGCAATTGTTCCTGCTCGAGAAACGAGAATCATCGAAGATTTTAAGGGTAGGCTAGTTACCTATTCGGTGGAGGATGATCACGCGATCTGTGCGATAAAAGAGAACTCTTTTTCTTGCGGCGAATCATTGCCAAGTTTTGATTTGGAGCAACTCAGCGAACGACTTGTGGTTCCACAGATTAATTTAGCTTGTGCTTTGAGTTTTTGCTTTGCTGTTGGCCTGAGGTTCGATATAGACAAGATTGAAAAGACATTCTTTAAGCCAGAATTTCGCTTACAGCTTGTTCGGCGGATTGGGGAAATAAAATTTTATAATGATACAGCCTCAACTAATCCGATCTCGACTATCGAAGCGGCCAAGATTATAAAAGAAAAATATATTTTGATTTGTGGCGGTTCAAGCAAGGGTTTGGAATATCAGGGAATGGCCGATTTCTTGGTAAAACAAAAAAATCTGGTAAAGGTTTTACTTTTTGGCCAAACTGCTGTGCAAATTGAAACTGCTCTTATTAGATCCGGTATGACGCATGAAAAAATTTCAGTAGTCGAGACTCTTGACGAGGCGATGAATGTGGCTAGAAACGATTGCGATGGTATAGCATCGATTGTATTCTCGCCAGCTTCGGCAAGCTTCGACCAATTTAAAAATTACAAACAAAGAGGCCAAGTATTTAATGAACTTGTAGAAAAATGGCCAAATATATAAAACAACGCTCGAAACCAGATTTCAAAATCGCTCTACTGGCCGTCGGGTTGAGCCTATTTGGTTTGATTATGATTGCGTCGGCCTCGGATGTGATTGCTTATCAAAAAAACAGCACGGGAATAAATTATTATGTCCTGAGGCAGGGAATTGGTTTAATCATTGGACTCTCTGCGATGATTATATTTTCGAGTATTGACTACAGAAAGTACAAAAAGATTGCTCTCGGCCTGATGATTTTAACTGTTATCGCGCTAATTGCTGTTTTTTTGCCGGGGATTGGATACGCCGCCAAGGGTGCGCACCGCTGGATTAACCTCGGCTTTACCAGGATACAACCTTCTGAATTCGCGAAAATTTCGTTTATGATATATTTGTGCGCGTGGCTTGATTCAAAGGAGGCCGAGAAAAACAATTTTAGAGGCTTTTTCTTGCCATTTATAGCGATGCTAGGCGCGATTTCACTGCTTATTATTATGCAACCTGACCTTGGTACTTTGACCTCGATTATTATTTCTTCAATAGCAATTTTTTTTATTTCTGGAGCTCCGGTTTGGCAATTTGGTTCGATGGCGGCATTCCTTGGTTTGGCCTTTGCGGCTTTTATAAAAGCCGAGCCATATAGGTGGGATCGATTACTGACATTTTTAAACCCCTCGGCTGAAACTTTGGGACGGGGCTATCATATCAATCAGGCCTTTATTGCTGTCAGCCAAGGTGGGTTTTGGGGACTGGGTTTTGGTAAATCTATCCAAAAGATGGAATATCTTCCCGAACCGCACACAGACTCTATTTTCGCGATTATCTGCGAGGAGATGGGCTTTGTTAGGGCAGCTCCTGTGGTAATAGCTTTTATTTTGTTTTTTATGTTTGGGATGAAAATTGCCAAAAATGCACCCGATAGGTTTGGGAGGTTGCTGGCGGTGGGAATCACTATCTCAATTACTATGCAGGCGTTAATTAATGTCGCGGCAATGCTTGGGCTTGTGCCGCTGACGGGTGTTACTTTACCGTTTATTTCATATGGGAGCTCATCGCTCGTGGCATGTTTTGTGTTGGTAGGAATCTTACTTAATATCTCAAAGGTATCAAATCAATATGTCTAAGAAATGTGTGGTTTTAACCGGTGGCGGAACTGGCGGGCATGTTTATCCGCTTCTTGAGTTGGCAAGAATAATGAGGGACGAATTTCGGCTAGTTTACGTCGGTTCGGGGAATAAGTTTGAACGCGAAGCAGTTAAAAACTTAGGTCTAGAATACAAGGCTGTCCTATCCGGAAAGGTGAGAAGAAATATAAGTTTTTTGACATTCTTGCAGAACATTGTTGATTTTATGAAATTTACGCTTGGAACTATTCGATCGTTTTTTACACTCTTAAGTATAAAGCCGGACATTATCTTCTCCAAAGGCGGATATGTTGCGTTACCTATTTGCTTAGCCGGTAAAATGCTTGGGGTCAAGACTGTTATCCACGAGTCCGACACACTGCCTGGGCTTTCCAACAGAATTGTTTCGAGATTTGCGAGACGGATTCTCGTAGGTTTTCCGATCAACGCCTATATTCCGGCTTTTGCAAGTCGTGCTATTCATGTAGGAGTTCCGGTTAGGCCAGATTTTTTTGCTAACAGTAAGGAGATAGGGAAAAGTATTCTCTTTATTGGTGGCAGCAGTGGGGCGCAAGGCCTGAATGAATTAGTTTATAAAATTACCCCCAAGCTTTTATCTAGACATAAAGTTATCCATGTTGTTGGAAAAGAGAATCTCAAGGGAGCGCTTGAATTTAGAGAATCCTTGAATTTAAGCCAAAAGACAAAGTATGAGCCGATTGCCTATACTGACCAAATGAGTAAGCTCATCAGAGATGCCGGTGTTGTGGTCAGCCGATCAGGAGCCACGGCAATCTTTGAAGTGATGGCATCTGCGAGGCCTCTAGTCTTGGTTCCCATACCTTTGGGTGTGACCTTGCATCAGTTTGCAAATGCGCGTTATCTTCAAAAACGAGGTTGGGCGGAGGTTTTTGATCAGACGAAGGATCCGGAGATTCTGATATCAAAAATCGAGAAAGCCTTCGAAAAGCGAAATTGTGGCATGCCGGAGCTGTTGGTTCGCCAATCATCACAGAAAATAAAAAGAATTCTGGTTGATGAGATGGACAGTGAACTTAATCTTTATCAATATATTCATCTCATTGGGTCTGGTGGTATCTCGATGAGAGGTATAGGAACGATTCTAAAACAACTTGGCAAAAGGATCACCGGCAGCGATTTGAAGGTTGGCGGGCACAGCACAGAAAATATCAACAAGAATCTTGATCTGGTGGTTTACTCGTCTGCAGCCGGGTCAACTTCGGCAGCTAAGATTGAGCATGAAGCTGCCCGTAGATTAAAAATAAAAACCATCAAAAGGTCAAGGGCAATTGCGTTGATTACGCAGAACAAGAGTGTGGTGTCTATCTCGGGAATGCACGGTAAAACTACAACCGCATCGATTGCAGCCAGGATTTTTGAATCTGCCGGATATAGGCCTTCCTATTTGATTGGTGCATTACCGACATTTTCTAATCAGACGGCCAAATTTGTTTCTGACAGCGAGCATTTTGTCTTGGAGGCATGCGAATATGATGGGTCATTTCTGGATTTTGAAAGTGAGGCAGCAATTATAACAAATGTCGAAGAAGAACATCTGGACTATTTCACAGGTGGTTTAGAAGAAATAATCAACAAATTTGCCCAATTTATTGGGAAAATAAAGCCAGGTGGTGTTTTGATCTATTGCAATGACGACAAAAACATTAAAAAGGTTTTGGGAAAGGCTGATCAAACGATTATCGATAAATCGATTGATCTTGTCTCGTATGGTTTTGATAAAAGTTCGGATTTTGTTGTCAAGAAACCGATTTTTGAAAACGGGACGAGTAGGTTTAAAATATCACACGACAAGGAAGTCCGTGAAGTTATTTCTCCGATTCCCGGAGACCATTTTGCTCTAAACTGTGCGGCGTGTTTGGCGCTTTCAAGTTATTTTGGGATAGAAAGTCGTGTGGCAATAGACACGATAGCCGGGTTTATCGGCGCAAGCCGAAGATTTGATTATGTGGGAGAAACACAGACGATTAAGATTTATGATGATTATGGTCATCATCCCACCGAAATTACAAAAACCCTGCAGGCGTTGAAGCAGATGTTTCCGACGAATAAGTGTGTTGTTGTCTTTGAGCCTCACCAGCAAAAAAGATTTGATGATTTTTATAATGAATTTTACCGTGTGTTCGCGGCCGCCGAGATTGACCGGTTGATCATATTGCCAGTTTTTAGGATTGCCGGTCGTGATACTCAAGCGCAAAAAAATAGCCAAGAACTTGTAAACCAGCTAAAAAAAGCCGGTAAAGAAGCTATTTTTGCGCAAAATTATTTTGAAGCGGTTAACTTTCTTATAAAAAACATGCCCAGAGGGAGTGTCCTACTTACTCTCGGAGCAACTAATGTGGACAGGGTTGGCAAGCTGTTTTTAAGCGAACATCGTCTTGAAAAAAAGACATCTTTATAGGCTATAATGTTGATGTATGGACTATCTAAAAAATATTAAAGAAGAAATTCCGCATCTTCTTGAAGGAGAGCGTCTTGGCAGATACTCAACTATGGGTGTTGGCGGTCCTGCCCGCGCAATTTTTGTGGCGCGCAATTTTGATGAGCTTGCTGACGTAGTGTTTGCCGCCAAAAAACACAAGACTCCTTTCAGGGTGGTGGGAAATGGTTCTAACGTTATTTTCTCTGACGATTTTTATGATGGGCTTGTTATCATCAACAAGGCAAGCTCTATAAGCGTCGATAAGGCCTTGGGTAGAGTAATCGCTGACTCTGGAGCTAGTCTACCAAAAATGATTCTCGAAGCCGCTGCAAATGGCTTAAGTGGGTTAGAAAAACTTTATGGAATTCCCGGGACTGTGGGTGGAGCAATTATCGTCAACGCTGGGGCGCATGGTGTATCAATTTCTGATTTTATGAAGCAGGCAACAATTATAACATCTGGGGAGAAAATTCTAAGCTGTAAGAATAAATGGTTCGGATTTGATTACAGAACAAGCAAACTTAAGTATGCCAAAAACGATTCACCGACTGTAGTTTTAAACGCTATTTTTCAATTCCAGCGACGGAAAAGCGATGATATATTAAATGATATTAGCAAGGCGAAAGTTTTCAGACAAACTCATCAGCCAATTGGCGAAAGAACCTCGGGGAGTATATTCAAAAATCCAGCCGGGACAGATAAGGCTGCCGGCGAACAAGTGGAGATGACAGCTGGCTACCTCTTGGACCAATCGGGCGCAAAAAAAATGAGTGTTGGAGGGGCAAGAGTTTCGAAAATTCATGCAAATTGGATTATAAATTACAATAATGCCACTGCCACTGATATTAGACAGTTGGTCGATAAAATGAAACAGGTTGTTTCGGAGAAATTTTCCGTTGATCTCGAAGAGGAAGTTGAGTTTATATGACAACTGAACGGAGGGTGGAGTACAAAAGAGGAGAAATTTTTCGACGTAAAGAAATTATTTCTAAAACCGAAAAGGAAAAAACGCATGTTAAGATAAATTTTCGGCCATTCAAAACATTTATCCTCTTAGTTTTTTTGGTCTTAGCGGTGTATTATTTATTTTTTAGTGGTGTTTTTAGAGTTAAGGAAGTTGAGGTTAGCGGTATAAGATCAGTAGAAATATCCGACAAAATTAAGACTGAGCTTCGTGGCAAACATATCCTTCTCCTAAATATTAGTAGCTTCCTAAGGAGCCTAACCAAGGAGTTTCCCGTGCTCCAGGAAGTAAGAGTAGTGAGGGCATTGCCAAATCGGGTAGAGGTGAATGGTTCGGAAAGGGAAAGCGCGCTCGTGTGGTGCTCGAAGGACTGTTATAAAATGGATCCGAGCGGCTATGTTTATGAAAAAGTTGATAAACCACAAGATAAGACATTTATACAAGAGGCGCAGTCTGTTGATATAATGATAGGACAAAAAGTTGCCGCAGAGAAGTTTATTATCTTTTACGTTAATTGCGTCAGCGAGCTTAATAAAATGGGTATTCAGATTAAATCTGCCGATGTTTCAGATATGACATACAATTTAAGCTTTCAATCCGGTGAAGGGTGGAGAATAATTTTTGACACTTCCCAATCACTTGATAATCAGCTAGATGTTCTAAAGCAAGTTTTGTCGACAAACAAAGCTGATGTTCATGAGTATGTAAATCTTGGAGTCGAAGGTCAGGCCTATTTAAAGTAGTTGAAAAATATGCTCCGGCTGATAAGGTTTTGATGAGAGGGAGGTTTCTGAAGTACTCTAATTGGAATATTATAAACAAATTTCCAGACGACATAGTCGGCTCGATTTTGGGTTCGCGTGGAATTAAGGCGGGGGATGAATTTCTTGAGACAAAATACGAATCTCTCTGCGACCCATTTTTATTTAATGGGATGCTAAAGGCTGTCAGGAGGACAAAGAAGGCGATCGCCGATCGTGAAAAAGTCGGATTATTTATGGATTACGACGCTGACGGGATTTGCGGCGGTGCCATTGTATACAAAAGTTTGTGTCCTCACACAAAAGTCGAGTATTACATTCCTCATCGCCGGGAAGGCTATGGATTATCTTGTCATGCGATAGATGTTCTACACAAATCTGGTTGCAAACTCATTTTGACCGTGGATTGCGGAATAAGAAATAATACCGAAATAGATTATGCCAATACACTTAAAATTGATGTAATTGTGCTTGATCATCATGAACTTCCTGAAATTATGCCTAATACCTACGCCACAATCCATCCTAAAACGTCGAAAAAATTAAAGTTTAAGGATTATTCGGGTGGTGGAGTAGCCTATAATTTTGTGAGAGCTCTCGATATTTCTTCGGGCAGAGAAAAATGGGATGCAGAGTTAGCAGCGATTTCAACGGTTGCCGATATGGTTCCGTTGGTAGGCGACAATCGAATATTAGTTAAGTTCGGTTTGATCGTTCTCAATAAGACAAGAAATTGGGGATTGGATGAACTGATAAAAATTGCTGGATTGAGAAAGGGAGAAATTGGCACTTACGAAATCGGTTTTCAGATTGCTCCCCGCATCAACGCTACCGGGAGGGTTGAAGATCCGGTAAGCAGTTTCAAGCTCTTGACTGAGACAGATAGGGAAGAGATAAAAATTCTGGGTGAAAAATTGAATCATCTTAACAGCCAAAGGCAGGCTATTCTTGAACGCTGCCTTAAAGAAGCGGAGCAGATTATTAAACAACAAAACAAAGATAAAGATAAAATAATTATCATTAAATCGGATAATTTTAGTGAAGGTGTGATCGGGCTTGTGGCAGGGAAGGTCGCGGATAAATATTATCGGCCATCGATTGTTTTTACAAAACATGATGGTTTTTACAAAGGAAGTGCCAGATCAATTCCGGGGGTGGATATTACGAATGTGATTTCGTTAGTGAAGGATGAGATAATCACCTTTGGCGGTCATCCAGGCGCGGCTGGTTTGTCCGTCCTAGAAGAGAAATTTAACAGTTTTTGCCGTAAGATTCAGAGACAGGGTGAGTGTATCGATAAGACATTATTTAGCCGAAAGCTTGATATTGATGCATTGATAAAGTCAGAGCAGGTGGATCTTAAACTGGCAAAAACCGTCAATCGTCTTGAGCCATTTGGTTTCAAAAATAAACGGCCTATTTTTGCTATTGAAGAGCTTCGGGTTTATGCTGTAAAAAAAATTGGCAAAAATATGGATCATTTAAAAATATCATTGTGTAAAGAGTCGATAAGGCATGATTGCGTCGCTTTTTCTGCTGTGAAAAATGGATGGGAATTATCCAGAGATGATCTTGTCGATGTGGCCTTTTCGTTAAATATTAACCGTTGGAATAATAGGGAAAAAATTGATTTGATCATTGAGGATATTAAAAATCATGACAAGTAAAAAAGTTTTTATCTGCTCTGACTGTGGCGGAGAGCATGTCCGTTGGTCTGGTAAGTGCGACTATTGCGGTAACTGGAATACTCTTAAAGAGATCGACACTGGGAGAGCTTCTGTTTCAGCTAAGGTAGAAAAAGCAAAAATAAAAAAGCTTTCGCTCGTTGAGACGAAAAAAGGCGAACGCTTTAAGACGGGTATTGCGGAAGCCGATCTGGTATTTGGTGGCGGAATTGTCAGGGGCTCAGTTATGCTTTTGGGCGGTCATCCCGGCATTGGTAAATCAACACTAGTTTGGCAGATAGCTGCGGGGATTAGCGGCAGAGTGTTATATGTCGCAGGCGAAGAGTCTCCTGAGCAGATAAAGATGCGTTCTACTCGGCTCAAGGTCGCGCCTGATAATATATTTATTATCGATAACCCTGATATAAATAGTTGGATTGATGAAATCGTCAGAGACGAATACGACTTGCTTATTATCGATTCAATCCAAACCATTTTCGATTCGAGCTTGTCTTCATCCGCTGGAAGTATTCTCCAGCTAAAACAATGCACACTAAAAATAACCCAAAAGGTCAAAGAATTATCTCTGGCGACAGTTATTATCGGCCATGTCACCAAGGATGGCGAAGTTGCCGGTCCAAAAACTCTCGAGCATCTGGTTGACGGCGTTTTTTATTTAGAAGGAGAAAAATACTCTAGCGAGAGATTTTTGCGCAGCCAAAAAAATCGCTTTGGACCGACCGACGAGTTGGGCGTTTTCGAAATCACTGAAAAAGGTTTGATTGAAAAAGCGGATTTTGGGCGGCTAAAATCTGACCAGGAAATCCCCGTCGGTGTTTCAAGAACGGCGGTTGTCGAAGGGAGCCGGGTTTATATGGTCGAAGTGCAATCACTTGTCCAAAAATCTGGATTCGGGATTGCACAAAGAAATGCTCTTGGATATGACCGGAACAGATTGCAAATGATTATTGCTGTTTTGAGCCGACATACTAAGATCGACCTTTCTTCTTTTGACGTCTATTTAAATGTCTCTGATGGTTACAAGCTGAGAGATCCTTCGTCTGATTTGTCGGTTGTGGTGTCACTCGCCAGTTCATTTCTATCTCAAACTGCGAATGCTCAGGACATTTTTGTCGGTGAGATAGATCTTGCGGGAAGAGTGCATTTACAGCCCAAGATAAAACAAGTTGTAAAATCATGCCAAAAACTTGGATTTAAAATTCCGAACCCGCTTAGCGGTAGCCTAGAGCAATTTCTAAAGAAAAGTCTTAGAGTGTTGTGAACTCTCCTTGAGTAGTTCCATCTTGGGAGCCTGAGGCGCTGGCGGTTATCTTAAAGTAGTATTTTTTCTTTGAAGTAAGACCAGTTGCAGCCAAACTGTGTGAGGTTGCTTGCAATCCGCCACTCTTCTCAATACTATAAACATCCGAGCCTGTGCCAATTTTTATTGTTGAATCCGCTGCTCTATCAGTCGAGAAACTAATGGTTGCTCCATTTGCGGTGATATTTCCAACGGACACGTTTTGGATTTTTACCGCTTCTGCAGCGATATTAACGTTAATGGAGCTTTGGGCGCTGACTCCATTGGTGTCAGAAAGTTTAGCTGTCAGCTTGTGCGTACCAGAAGGCAGTTTTGAGGGCTCTACTTCAACCGAGTAGGGGCTGGAATTTGAAGTAGCTATAATCTGATCATCGAGTAGATAATTAATGTGATCTACATTGTATTGAGAATCGACTGTGACTGAAATTCTGGTTTTTGTTTTAAGTGTTGCTCCGTCGGAAGGTTCGCTAATTGTAATCCCGGGCAACTTGCCATAGCTATTGTCATTTTCATAGTTGGGCAGGCTCATATTCTGCCCCTGTGCCCACGCTCTGATTGGAGCTTCCCAATTTTGATATTTAGCCCAATCTGCTCCCCATTCATTATGAAGATTAAAAAACATCTTCTCCTCAATCAGCTCTGCAGGAGTCGAATCGGTTGCAAGGTTGTTATTTGTTTTATTAACTCTGAGTTTTACATTAACATCGTCCTTTTCGGTCGGTGTTTGCCATGGGGCGAAGATATCCCTGGTTATTTCGCTTGAAAATTCAGACGGCAGCTTGTTAGAATACCTTTCGATTGCGGCATCCTTGATTGTATCTGGACGTGAAAACGCTGAATCATCTAAAAATTTCACCATATATTCGTGGAAGATAGGAGCGGCAAGAACAGAGCCATCAGCCCCACTAGACATCTTGCTATTATCGTTGTTGCCAACCCAGACTGCTGTAGCAATTTTTGGCGTGTATCCAACTGTCCAGGCATCGTGGAAATCTTGGGTTGTACCGGTTTTAGCCGCTACATGTTTATCGCCGAAGTTTAAATAGTTCTGGCAACCGAAGACCATGCATCTCGCATCATCATCGTCTAAAACATCTGATATTTCATAGGCGATTTCTGGTGCGATGGCGCTGTAAGAGTTTTCGTCCTTTTTATATTCATAAAGCGTTTTCCCTTTACTATCCTGCACTTTTAGAATGGAATTAGGTTGATGAAAAGTTCCGCCATTACCAAATGTTGCAAATGCACCTGCCATCTCGATCGGTTTTACCTCTCCACCGCCTAAGACCAGAGATAATCCGTATCGGTTTGTGTCAGTCAGGGTTGTAATACCGAGATCTTTAGCGGTTTTTAGCGCCTCTGGAATTCCGACTAATCCCAAGGTTTTAACGGCAGGAATGTTGAGCGAATTGGCCAGCGCTGTTCTCATTGTGACTGGTCCGTGGGTTGAGCCGTCATAGTTTTGTGGTTTGTATCCGTTAAAATCAGTTGGTAAATCAAATAGTGTGAAACCCGGAAAAAATCTTGTTTTGAAAGCAGTGGCATAGACAATCGGCTTAAACGACGATCCAGGTTGTCTAAGAGAGTCAGTTACGTTGACATTTCCGTCGTGTTCGATATCAAAATAATCCTTACTTCCGACCATTGCGAGAATTTCGCCACTCTGTGTGTCAACAGAAACCAGTGCTGCGTTCGAGGCATTATATCTATCCAGCTTTTTAGCGTTGTTAGCGATAGATTCTTCGGCAGCTCTCTGCTTGTCCGAATCAAGCGACGTTGTCACTTTCAACCCGCCGCTGTCCACGAGTCTTTCGCCGTACATCTCAACGAGCTTCTCTTTGACGTACATTACAAAATGAGGTGCGGTAATACTTTCCCGCTTCTGCTTGAAAGTTAGGTTTTCTTTAGACGGGGCTTCTTTTTTGGCTTTTTCAGCCTCGTCTTTTGTGACGTGGCCTAACTCTGCCATACGATCGAGAACGTACTCCTTTCTTGCAAAAAGTCTGTTGGTATTTGTGCCGTATGGAGAATAAAAAGTAGGTGCGCGCGGGATGCCGGCTAGAGTTGCAGCTTCGGATAACGTCAAATCCTTGGCTTGTTTGCCGAGGTAGGTTTCGCTTGCTTGTTCTATCCCATAAATATTTCCGCCATAGGGGATTTCATTTAAGTACATTGTTAATATGTCTTCTTTACTGTACATTTGTTCGATCTCGATTGAGATCACAAGCTCCTTGATCTTTCTGGAGAAAGTTTTCTCGTTTGTCAGTAGCGCATTTTTTACAAATTGTTGGGTAATAGTCGAACCACCCTGAGAAAGCTTTAATTTTAAGATGTCCGAAATGGCTGCACGGGCGATACCTTTGAAATCTACTCCGCCATGAGAATAAAACTTTGCATCCTCGGCCGCAACGGTGGCTTTTTTTACTAGATCAGGCATGTCCTTTTTATCGATAGAAGTCCGCCTTTCTTCACCTGTTTTATATAGGACGTTACCGTTGCGATCAAGAATTTGGGTTGACTCGGTTGTGTGCAGTTTGGCTAATTTTGCCGGGGTAGGGATATCTTTGAGATTCCAGACAAAAAGCAAGACTATGAACGCAAAAAATGCACCGACGGTGTACAGTAGTGCCTTCTTCCAGGTGAGGCGCTTTTTTTTGATCAATTGCTTGATCTTTGTTTTCTGCCTTTTCAGGTTGGCTATGCCGGCAATTTTCACGGGCTAATTATAGCAAAAATATTGATTAATTGTATTGTTTTTATAAACTTTAAAAACTGTAAACATAAATCTGGTCGTCAGAAGTTACCGTCACTAATCTTTTGCTAACTAAGATCGATAGTTTTGAAACGTTTTTCTGTTCTATCTCAAATTGTTTAATCGGCGCGCCAGTCTTCTTGAGTTCTAGTAATCTAACTCCAAAATTATCTTGGGCCGTAAGTACGATACTGGATGCATTTTCATCGGTGGCAATAGTATTCCAGTTTAAGTTATCGTTCGGGGCATCGAAGGAATTCACTTCGCTTCCCCTAGAGAATCGATGGATTTTTTTATCGTCCTGGAGTATATAGATGCTCCCGTCGATAGCGAAATCAACAATCTTTCTTGGTTGACTTTCTTTTAGATAGGTAACAGCATTATCAAATTGACCGTTATCATACGTCGACTTTTCAATTTGCGTCGCTTCCGGTGTGGCATAATATAGGCTCAACCCAAATGTCTTATAAGCTGTGGATTTGATCGATGTTTTTTCTTGCACGACCTTGGTTTTCTCTGGTTCAAAAGTCAAAATTTGCGAATTTTGTATAGCGGCGAATATCCCCTGATCTTCTAGGTAGAAAAAGCCGCTGGAAGATGAAACATTACCATCAACTTCGAATAGATTTTTTTTCTCGAATGTGGTTGCGCTTACAGAATCAACCTGTCCATCTTTATTGAGTAGATAAAAACCGTTCGACGATGTTGTCACCAGGGGTGTTTTGAGATTCGAAAATTGCGCCATTTTTTTTGCAATTGAAATTCCTTCAATTTCAAATAGCTTATCTTTTGCTTTGGAGAGTTTGTCGGCAAAGGAATTTTTGGATGATTCAGTCATTTTGTTCAAATTAAATCCAAGAGCCTGGTTGAAAAGGTCGACGGCCTTGTTTTTGTTATTTTGGCTTACTTGGCGGTTGGCTTCGTCTAATAGATTATTAAGGTCTGTCACAAGCTGGACATCGTTGTTCACCTTTTCTTTTTTAAAGTTTCTAACGGCTGAGAACGAAATAGTTATCGCGAAAATAATTAAAACTGATGCTAGAGCTATAATAAGCCGGCGGGGCTTTTTGTGAATGTAAAGTCTCAGGCGTAATAGATTCCTTCTTAATTTATTTTTTGTTTTACTCAGAACCTTTATATGTTTTATTTTTTGTGCAGACCCGCCTAATTTATTATGATGAGCTCTCTCGGTGTCATCCTCTTTTAAATTGATACTCTGAAAAAGCGGATTTTGTTTGCTCGCATTCTCTGGTGTTTGAGGATGTCTTACGCGACGTTTCGGTATCACGGAGCCGAAATTCATGTTTTTTACGATCGAAGCCCCTTTGTTGGCGACACGTGCGAGTGTACCAATGACCTTCTGAGTAGATTTTTTGGCTTTGCTAAAAATAGTCGAATAAGATTGATCGATGTAGATTGTGTCGATCTTTTCACTGGGGTGTAAGTTGGCGAGGGCATCTTTTGTCGTAAGCTCAATAATGATGGCATTTGCAGACTTAACAGCTCTACTTTTTAAAACTTTGGCGCAGTCTATAATCGCTGTAGTTGGGTTTTCCGATGTGACTGTCAGTTTGAGCTCGGTTGGTTTGATAGTACCGAAGAAGATCTTATTTGCTATAACAATTTTATCGTTAATCTCGAGAGTACCGCTTGTAAGATTTGTAAATGTTTTTAAGGGGTGAGGTGAATTGTCTGCCTCTTGATTGTCGGTGACATAATTTATCTTACCGCCTCTGTAGAGGTATGCGTGAGAGTTACCGGTTTGGGCAAAATGGATATCAGATCCATTGATGAGAGCAAGGACACTCGAAAATCTTCCGATCCAATCGGTTTCGCCGCTTTGTGCAATTCCGGAGAGCGTTTCATTAATTTTTTTAACAGCACTTTCAAAATTAACTAATTCAGATGAATTCTCACCGGCGTAATATTCGCGAATTAGAGTGTTTATGACTGTTTGGCCTATTTGCGAATTTACTAACCACGAACCCATAATCTCAATATGGCAAAAAAGCTTCCCGGCTTTTGCTTTGTGCGGGTCGTCTGGTTCATAAACCTGACAGGTTGCAAACCTATCAAATAACCTATCAGACGTTGTTAGTCTGGTATAATTGATTACCTGACTCATTGAATTGATTTTACCAGTTATTTCGTATTTATTAAAATCAGGGCGCATAATCAAAGGACATCATGCCAATAGCAAATGACTTAAGGCCGACAGAAATTGGAGATTTTTTTGGTCAGGATCATGTGATAAATAATCGCAGTTGGTTAAGAAGTGCAATTTTAAACGATAATTTGAGCTCAATTATTCTGTTCGGTCCTCCTGGGAGTGGCAAGACTACCCTGGCCGGGATTATCGCAAATTTGACCAAATCGCGCTTTGTTCACCTCAACGCGACCGGTGGTTCGGCCAAAGAACTCAAAAGTGAGTTAGAGAACGCTCAAAAATTTGTAGGCGAGCGAAAGACAATTATTTTCATAGATGAAATTCATCGTTTCAACAAATCGCAGCAAGATGTTTTGTTGCCGTTTATTGAGCGTGGAGTAATAACCCTTATTGGTGCAACGACCGAAAATCCATCCTTTACGGTGATCTCGCCGATTATATCAAGATCGAAAGTCATAGAATTGAGGCGTTTGGAAAAAGAGGATTTGTCAAAAATTTTGGATCGGGCGCTCAAAAAATTTCCGACTGTTAAATTAGATAAATCCGCCAGGGAGCTTCTACTTGAGAGTGCTAACGGCGATGCAAGAATTTTATTGAATCTCTTTGAAGATGTGATGAATCTCGAAAGTAAAGTGCTCAAAAAGACAGATATTGAGAACCTAAACATCATTAAAACTTTAAAATACGACAAAACTGGTGAAGAGCATTACAATATTATCTCGGCTCTGCATAAATCAATGCGTGATAGCGATCCAGACGCGGCGGTTTACTGGATGATGAGAATGCTCGATGCCGGCGAAGATCCCCTCTATATTGCACGACGCTTGGTACGATTTGCCTCTGAGGATATTGGCTTGGCTGACCCGCATTCACTCTTGGTGACAATAGCGGTATACGATGCTTGTCGGTTCCTTGGTTTGCCGGAATGCGATGTACATTTGGCGCAGGCGGTTATTCATTTATCGTGTGCCCCAAAGTCAAATGCTTGTTATAAAGCAGTTTTGTCTGCAAGATCTGATATCAAAAAATATGGCAATTTGGATGTACCCAAAAATTTGCGCAATGCATCAACCAAGTTGATGGAAAAAATGGGCTACGGTAAAGGTTATAAGTATGCCCATGATTTTAAGGATGCAAAACTGTCTCAACAGCATCTACCGGATGGAATCCTTGATCACAAATATTATTTTCCATCAGAGATGGGGCTGGAAAAAAGAATTCATGAAAAAAGATTGACTGATCGAGCCGATTAGTAATATAATTCTGGGGCTTTAGACAAATAAAAATGGAGGAATATGACGGAAGAAGACAAAGATCCTAAGGACGAGGGACAAGAAAGCGAAAAAGGCGAAGACGAAAAAGACGGTTGCTGTGGCGACTGCGACAAGTGCAGCTGCTGCGGTTAAGAAAACAGCAATAAGTGGGATTGAATACAAACTAACTCGAGCGCGTACGAGCTCTGTTTCGGTTAGCGTGCGCGACGGAGTAGTTAAAGTGAGAGCACCAAGATTCATGCCCTTTCGGTTAATCGATTATTTTGTCAAAAAAAATTCGACTTGGATCAGCGAGATAGTTTTGCAATCGATTCAAAACAAAAAGAATTACGATCATGGGGGTGAGTTTCTTTTGTTTGGGAGTGGATATAAAATCGAAAGACTACAAAATGGATCAACGATCTCGATTGTAGGGAGGAAGGCTTTAGTCGGCCTGTTGGTTGGAGCTAAAGAAGTCGAAGCTTTTTATAAGCGTGAACTGAGCAAGAAAATTCCAGATCTCATTGACGAATGTAAGTTGTCTCCCAACCATAGAAAAATCATTATTAAGACATATAATTCTAAGTGGGGGAGTTGCTCGCCAAGATCGATAAGTTTTAATACAAAGTTGGCGATGGCGCCGATCGATGTTATAAAATATGTAGTGGCGCACGAATTGGCGCATATTCAGCAGCCTAATCACTCGAAGAATTTTTGGAAAGTTGTTGAAGAAGAAATGCCGGATTACAAAAAAAATAGATCTTGGCTTAGAAAAAATTCACAGCGGCTAAAAATATGAAAATTGCGACGTGGAATATCAACGGTTTACGGTCGGGCTTTGAAAAATTTAATGAATTCATAACGGCGGAATCGCCAGATATTATTTGTCTGCAAGAAGTGAAAATCGCGGACAAAGATTTATCCGACTCTCATAAAAACATTCCTGGGTATTATTGCTATTTTGCTCACGCTCAAAAGCCGGGTTATTCGGGTGTAGCAATCTACTCCCGAATCAAGCCGGAATCTGTCATCTATGGCTTGGGCAAGGATGAGTTTGATTCAGAGGGTAGGGTGATCCTTGCGAAATTTAAGAACTTTGATCTTCTAAACTGTTATTTTCCGCATTCATCGCGTGATTTAGCTCGCCTCCCGTACAAAGTGCGTTTCAATGAAGCTTTTCTCAATTTTATCAAGGGGATGGAGTGCAACCGCTTAATTGTCTGCGGTGATCTAAATGTGGCGCATCAAGAGATCGATTTGGCTCGGCCCAAAGACAACCGAAAAAATGCTGGTTTTACGCAAATCGAAAGAGGTTGGATGGATAAGATTATTGCCTCCGGGCTGATTGACGTTTACAGAAAGATGTATTCTGAGAAGATTGAATATACGTGGTGGGCGAACTTTTTTCATGCACGAGAGAGAAACATAGGTTGGCGGATCGATTATTTCCTAGTATGCAAAGAGCTTTTTAAAAAAATCAGGGATTGCCAGATAGAAAAAAAATATTTTGGCTCAGACCACTGTCCCGTCATTTTAGAGATTGAGAATGGCCAACGAACTTAACCAAAAAGTAAGATTTATTGAGAAAGATATAGTTTTCGTTTTGCGGTTGATCGCTGGCTATCTGCTGGTCATTATCGGTCTTATCGGTCTTATTTTCCCGATTATGCCGGACTGGATATTAATCCTCATCGGGATTGGACTTTTTGATACAGAAGGAGTCTTGAGGAAAAAGATAATTAAAATGATCCCGCAGAAATATCGTCTCAAAGCTGAGAAAATAATCTTATACGATATTTTGCGCAAAGAAGGCCTGGGCAAACCCGTTCGTTAGTTATCTTTCTATTAAATAGTTTTTGAGATTGTTCCGCCGCCGACAACAACGTCGCTGTCATAAAAGACAATCGATTGGCCCGGAGTAATGGACATGACAGGCGTCTCGAACTCAACACTTGCGCTACCATCTTGTTGGGGAGTAACGATACAAGCCTGTTCGCTCTGATGAAGACGAATCTTGCCGGTGAGCTTTTTTGGTTCTTGCAAATTGTCAATCGCAACCCAGTTAAGATCCTCGGCAATTAAACTCTTGCAGTACAAGTCGTCTTTTGTGCCGACTATCATTTCATTTTTTTTGGCATTGATTTTTATAACATAGAGCGCCCCGTCGTTATTGCTTATATCCAGACCTTTTCTCTGTCCGACAGTGAAATTGACAATCCCGTCGTGTTTACCCAAAATCTTGCCATCTTTACCGATAATATTTCCCGGTCGAACATCTTTATCTTCAAAAAAAACCGCCTTATCCTTGCACTCCGAAAAATCCTGACTTTCATGTTTGTCGGCGAGTTCGCCAAGTCCAATCTTTCGCGCGAGAGCTTTGATTTTATCTTTCGTATAAGAACCGAGGGGAAATATTAATTTGCTTAGCTGCTCCTGGCTCAAACGATATAAAAAGTATGATTGATCCTTTATCCTGTCCGCACTTTTTTTGAGTACGAATCTTCCTCTGGCGGGATTAAAGCTTGTCTGGACATAGTGGCCGGTTGCAAAATAATCAAAATCAATTCCCGATTGCTTTGCTTTTTCCAGAAGTAAGCCAAATTTAATCTTTTGATTGCACCTAACGCACGGATTGGGTGTTTTCCCTTTTAAATATGTTTCGATGTAATTATCAAGAACAGTTTCGCCATATTCCTTTTTTAAATCGACCACAATGTGTCTGACGCCAATTTTCCTTGCTGCCTCTTTTGCGCTCCTAATCTCCTCTTCCTCTCCTGGCCCGTAGCAGCCGCTTTTGAGCTGACCCTCCATCTTAAATCGCCCATCCCAAATTTTCATTGTTGCGCCGATAACGTTAAAACCTTCTTCTTTCAGCAAAAAAGCGGCCATAGTTGAGTCAACTCCGCCGCTCATACCTACCAAAACTGTTTTTTTAGTCTTTTTTTTCATTTTTTACTAAAAAATCCCATAAATAACGTGTATATAATAGACCGTTCCTCTCTTAATTTCCAGAGTAAATATTAAAAGTAGAGATTTTGACACAAAAAAAGACAAAATTGTCTTGGTCGCCCTAATGAAAGTTGTTTTGAACACTTGCTGAACTGGGTTGTTCAGATTATAAAGACTTATAATCAGAAGGATTAGCTATAAATTTTTTATAGAACTTTTTTAATTTGATCTTTCAATATTGGTAGGTCGTTTTTTGCTGTGTCCCAGGTGACATCAATACTAACCTCAAAATAATCATGGATCATCTTGTGCCTCATCCCGATAATGTCAGACCAATTTAAATCTGCGCTTCTTCCTTTTGTGTTGTCGGTGATTCTGGAGGCCGCCTCTCCAATGATTTCAAATTGTCTGATAACTGCGCTTTGCAAGAGATAGCTATTTACAAATTCGTCCTTATTTTTTTTGTCTTTCGGAAAATCGTTGATACTATCAATGGCATCAATGATGTCAAACAGATATTGTCGATCGGTTCACTCATCTTTCATCATACAGAACCACCTTTGTTCGATCAATTTCATCATGTAATCTCTTATTCGTTCCGCGAGTAGTGATGAGATCGACTGGAAATTTTAAATATTCTTTGATATTTTTTTCAATTTGAAAAAATTTAAAGTATCCAATATGCGCTTCCGGCTTAAATTCAACCATCAAATCATAATCACTGTCTGGACGTGAAGTTCCTTTGGCGCGAGAACCGAAAACAGCGGCAAAAACGATGTGATTTTGCCGCAGCACAGCGATTAATTCTTCTCTGTTAGGAATTTCTACTTTCCCCATATCTCGATAATAATAGATTTGGTCAATTTTAGCAATATTTCGAATTAGATAGTGAAAAATCTTACCGAAATCTGCTAAGCTATCAAAACTAAAATCATAATCTTGGAGTTGGAAAGCAGACGATGAGTAAAATATCGAAACGAGAATATTTGGTCGGGGCAGGCGGACTCGAACCGCCGACCTCAGGACCCCCAGCCCTGCGCGCTACCAACTACGCTATGCCCCGATAATCTTTAATTTATGGTTTTTGATATCTCTTTGTATTTGCCCGCTGCTTCTTTTGTATTTCTTTTCATATAATGATGCTTCGCTAATTGTGTCAAATTCCCTGTATGCAAACAACATTAACGGCCGGCGATTTTTCGTTGACTCAACATGCCCTTCTTCGTGTTGTCGAACTCTTTTCTCAAGATTTATTGTCGATCCGATATATCGCTTATTATCTTTTATGCCTTTTAAGATATAGACATATGACATTTAATTTTTATCAAATAAGCCGGAATTAGCGGTCTCTTCAGCGGCGACCCGCCGGGCAGAGCCCGTCCATGGGATAAAATTCTGTCCGAAGGAGCCCTCTGGGCGGCGACCCGCCGGGCAGAGCCCTCTGGGCGGCGCCAACTACGCTATGCCCCGATGACCTAACTTATGCTTATGTTTAGCATTTTTTGACGCTGCTTTCCACCATCCGTAATCGACCGACTTAAAAGGTCCTGGGGTTGATGAGACTGTCCGTATTTACGAACAGGTGGGCGGGCGCATTTCTTGACCGCAGTCTAAGAAAGATATAGCCCTTCCTTATAAATGTTGTTCAGACAAATGCTCATCAACTATACAGGACCACATAAAACTTAGCACAAAATTGTAAGCTACGAAATGATACCAACTACGAATTGGCTGATTGTGCCGATAAATCTGAGGAGGACATTATTGGCCGTAGAAGAGAAAAGTAGGACGGCGATTAAAATGACTGGGCCAAATCTTTCAAGTGTAAGAGCGCTTTCTTCTGATAAAAAAAGATACCACACCTTACTTCCATCAAGCGGTGGAATGGGCAACAGATTGAAAATAGCAAGGGTAATATTAACCTGTACGAAAAAGTAGAGAATATCGTATGGCAAACTGTTTTTAGAAATTAATCTCATAACAAGTGAAATGACGACCGCAAACACGATATTTGCTGCTGGCCCGGATAACGCTGAGATAAAACTATCTCTTGCAGGGTGGGCGAAATTTCTTGGGTTTATGCTAACCGGTTTAGCCCAACCAAAAACTGGGGCGCCTATTAGCGCTAAAACTATTGGGACGATAAAAGTTCCATACGGGTCAATGTGGGCCAGGGGATTTAACGTCATGCGCCCTTCAACCTTGGCCGTGGGATCGCCCAATCTATAGGCCGACCAGGCGTGCGCTGCCTCGTGTACCGATAGACAGATGAAGAAAATAACTATCTGAATGACGATCGTAGCCATAGTTGCCCTTGATTTTTTGTAATTATTTTGTTAGATTACCTGAGTAATAAACACCCAATACTATGGCAAAAGTCGAACTGAAACACAAGTCAACCAAACAATGTCTTGTCTGTGGCAAGGCAGATTCTATGGCGATGAACAGGCCTCATTCTTTGCATAAGACCAAAAGAGTCGTTAAACCCAACTTTCAAAAAAGATGGGGCATGCAGCTTTGCCAAAACTGTTTCAGGACCATTAAAAAGCAGGGTGTTGATCTATCTAAGCCGATGCAAGAACAAGCGAACTAGCTCTCAGTTTTCTTCTCTTCAACAAGTTTATCGTAACAGCTCTTGCAGAGAGCAACCCTGTCTTTTGGGGGAGGACTAAGCATTGCCCCATCATTTTCGCAGAGGCTGCAATGGACGTAGAACATCCCGCTGCCCCTGAGCTTATTAGCTTTTTCGCGGCAATCGCTGCATTTTTGAGGTTTTTTGGCAAAACCCTTTTTCTTGTAATAAAGCTGCTCCTTGGCGGTCCAAGTGAATTCTTTCTGACACGATTTGCAATGTATTCTCAAATCTTGTGGAGCTTCCATTTTGTTGATTTAATCTAGACACTATTCTAGCTAAATAAAATTCCCCGGTCAATTATGAATAATTCAGAACAACAAATCCTCTCCGGTCTTGATGGTTCACAACCAGTCTTAGTTTGTGTAGGGAAGACACTCCGCGACAGTATTATCGAGTTTGTAAAGGGTCAGCTTGCTGTAAGTGAATCCGATATTGAGTTTTTTGAAGAAGGACAGACTATCGCTCAATTGCGGGAGGCCATGAAAAGACTTTCTACCAGGCCGCACAGCAGCGCAGTCAGGCTTTTCGTTGTTGATGGGGCGGATGTTTTGGGCCGGGCGACGGCTAACACTCTTTTAAAAACACTAGAAGAACCGCCCGAGTATCTGCGAACGATTTTATTTTGTGATTCGCTCGCAAAAGTCATATCGACAATCAAATCAAGGTGCAAATCATTTGTTATTGGCTCTGCCACAGACGCAGTTGAGGGAGAAAATTTCTATGAATTTTTTCGCCACAGGGATTTTATAGAATTTTCAAAGACTCTTTCAAAGTTAGAAAATGCGCAAATCGTGGAACGACTAAAAAATACTCTTGAAGTTATGCGTCTAAAGGAGTTAAATAGCACTAGCAGTGAACTTTATAAAAAATTGTCAGAAGTGTTCATAAGAATTTCAAACAGTAATATGAATTTCAAACTGCAGCTCGAAAGTGTTTTTATAAATTTTTTAAGCAAGAATGGCTGAAATCATATACCCAAGTATTATAATAGTGTCCTTATCGGTAATCTTTTTCCTGTTTTGGAGAAAAGCCTATCAGGTAGAAACTAACCAGATTTCTATTGAAAAAAGGCCTGTTTTAGACGAAGACAGTTCACAAGATACTGGATTACCCGAACAGTTTGGGGATTTTTGGAGTACACCAGAGAGTGTCGAGGAGTCTGATGACGAGAAGGACGAAGCTGCAGCGCGCAAGCCTGGTGCAAAACTTTCCCCAGAGATTTCGCAGCTAAGAGAAAAAGCCGACGATCTGTTTAAAAAAGGGCAGTATATATCTGCCGAAAAGTGGTACATAGAGGCGGCGAGAGAGACACCCAAAGATGCTGGTATTTATTCGCGGCTGGGGATAATTTATTTACAACAGAAAAATTTTATTGATGCCGAAGAGGCTATCAAAGAGGCAGTCAAGATAGATGACAAAGTTGCCAGCCGTTTTTTTAATCTTTCTTACGCCTGTTGGTGTCAAAGCAAATTTCACGATGCAATTAACTATGCCAAGCGTGCCTGTCGGCTTGATGTTAGAAATTCCAAATATCGTGCTTGGCTTGAGAAGCTGAGATTGGAAGGGTTTTGAATTTGATCGTTATGTATTGAGCAACTGAGCTATTTCTGGTATCTTGAATATCGTTTAGTACGGGAATAAGAGCCCGATTTGCCGATATAGCTCAGTGGTAGAGCAACTGTTTTGTAAACAGTAGGTCGTCAGTTCAAATCTGACTATCGGCTCCACCCTTCGCTCAAGGCTACGGGTGACAAGCCACCATTACTTCTTCGCTCCTGTCGGAGCTTCCACCTTCGCTAAAGCTACGGTGGACAAGACGGGCGGCAGGCCACCCTTCGCTCAAGGCTACGGGTGACAAGCCACCATCCACTAGAGGCTACGGGTGACAAGCCACCATTGTTTCCTGGGTTACAGGGGTGATAGTCCATAATTTGAAATGCTGGGTTGGCAGAGCGGTCAATTGCTCGTGACTGTAAATCACGCGCCCTTGTGGCTACGGAGGTTCGAATCCTTCACCCAGCACCACCCTTCGCTCAAGGCTACGGGCGGCAGGCCACCCTTCGCTCAAGGCTACGGGCGGCAGGCCACCCTTCGCTCAAGGCTACGGGCGGCAGGCCACCATTACTTCTTCGCTCCTGTCGGAGCTTGGGGGGCTTTTGAAAAATTAAATGCCGTTGTAGCTCAGCTGGTAGAGCAATTCCATGGTAAGGAATAGGTCACCGGTTCGAATCCGGTCAACGGCTCCATAAGGAGGAAAGTGAAACGATTCCTAACGTCATATGCTCTTTCGTTGCCGATGGTTTTATTGGGCATTATATGTCTTATTCAGGCAAGCAACAGCTCGTTGACGGTCGTCGCTGACACAATCAATGATAATAAAATTTCAAGTAGCAAAGTGTTACTTGGGGTTGGCATATCACTTTTTGTGCTTGGGTTTATATCAATAATCATTAAAAATATTACAAAAGAAAAGAGGTAGAGATGGCCAAAAAAGGAACAAGGCTTAATAGTTTGGTTTTAGAGTGTGCTGAATGTGGTAGAAAAAACTACGTTTCGACGCGTTCGAATATTCAGCCCGTTAAGAAAATCGAGGCGAAAAAGCATTGTTTAAATTGTCGAAAACATACCGCGCACAGAGAAAGCAAGTAGTTTTTTGTGTTTCCCGATACGATGGAATAACCAATCAGAAAAACCGTTTTTTGTGGCGTTCTTTAACGATTTGGGATTTAATTGATTTGATAGGAGAGTAGCTCAATTGGTAGAGTACTGGTCTCCAAAACCAGCGGTTGTGGGTTCGAGTCCCACCTCTCCTGCCAAGATAAAAATATGTCTGTTGCAACACCGGTTTTGTGTTATTATTGAATAGATGTTTTCATATGAGGGGAAATGAGAAAAAGCTTGGCATTCGTGTTTAACGGTCGTGGTCGACGGATGACAGTTGTCTTTTTGGCGACTGTTTTGGTGGCGGCCACTTTTTTATTTTCGTGGCTGGGTTTTTCAAAACAGGCAAAAAAAACAAATGCTGCCGGGGATCTTTCGCTAACCAACGGACAGGTGATTGGCCAAGACGATTTTACAAAAGACGGCAGCGGTACAAATATAACGATTGGTAATGGAGTCACGGCTTATATAGACGGTGCTCACACTTTCAACAATCTCACGATTGAAGATGGGGGGACGCTCACAACGACGGACTACAACATGTATGGCGTCGATGACGTTCCGGGCAGGACAGGAACGATTAATTCGACGGGCGATCGTTTGTCCGCCTATAGCACCGATAAATACGTTTTTATTGTTAGGGGATTGATAAATGTTGGTGCTAATGCTTCATCCAAGCTGGTTTTTGCCCCAACTGGTGGTTATGGAGAGTTTTGGGGTGATACTGTGTGGAAATATAACACCGATGATGGAGCGAGCGTTGAGTTTTATCCATCAATCTCTACTGAGGATTATGATTCTAGCCATTGGTCTGGCGGGCCGGTCGGTTACGGATATAGCAATATTAGCGGGAGTAAAAAAGCCGATAGAGGAAGGGATGCAATAACCACCAACACAAAAAGAATCATTCCTTTTGAATACAGATATTACAATGCCGGGGGGGCGGCAACTAATGGTCTATCGTATTGCTTAGTCTCTTCAGGGAAGTGTCTTGGGAGTGGTCTTCAAGATGCCGACGGATATGTGCCCATTAGTGTGCTCGACGCTGATGCGAGTTTTGCGAGTGATTCGACAACGCCGCAGATGAAAACATTTGAGGCTTGGCAGGGCGTTGTTGACATTGATAGCTCGTCATACACTAATTTTAAATCCGGTTTGGATGCTTTTAAATCTGGCAATGGATATCAGGCAACTAAGTTTTACCACGCCGCAAATTATGATTTTGCCAATGATAAAAAAATTATCCTTGCTAATGACGAAAAGATCTTGACCAATCCTACTATCGAAGTGCCAGAGATCAAAAGCTGGCAGTCAGATCCAAACTCTTATTTTGATGAGGTGGGTTTTGAATCTGGAACTTGTGGGCTTGAGGATTGTCGTCGCAATGATCGCCGTGATGTTTTTTATAATTTTAATGGTTTGGCCTCGAGAGTAGCTGGTTTTGAGATGGATTGGCCGTATGAATGGCGGGGTTTCCCAATAATTTCTCAAGCGCTCTTTCAAACAATGGCGAAAAAGGTGCCGACAAAAATTACTCTTACCGGGACCCTAACAGTTAAATCAAATGGAAAAATTAACGTCAACGGTAAGGGTTTTGCTCCGTCTGGTACGATTTCTGGCACCGGGCCTGGGGGGTCGGTTGGTAACTATCCGGGATATGACCTATCGCCATCAGGATCTTCGCACTCTGGCAGGAGTGGGCCGAGCTGGATTTGCAAATATGGTTGGGGATGTAGCGCTCTTTATTCAAAAATTCCCCAAACTTATGATGTCTATCCCGATATCATGCCTGCCTTGCCTGGTTCCGGAACTTATGCTTTTTATATGGGCAACGAAGGAGGGTCGATGGGTGGAAGCGACTTGGATCCTTCGGTTTGGTCTGGTTATGGAGGGGGATATATTAATATCTTAGCGCAAAAAATTGATTTGCAGGCCGGATCCATGGTAATGGCGAATGGTGTTAGCGGCAACTCCGGCCATCCCATACCTGGTCCGTCGGGAGGATCGATCATTTTGCAAGACAGTGATTCGTCGTCAAGTTATAATGGTGTTATCAGTGCAAACGGTGGTCCTTGTCGTGAGATGGGCGGATCGGGTGGTGGGCAGCAATGTTATTCTGGCGGTGGCGGTGGCGGTTATATCTATATCTTGACGAAGACTGACACCTCGGCGCTTGGTAGTAGAATAGATATGGATCACTATGCGCCGGTTGATGCGACTTCGGGGTCAGTCACACCGAGCGTTGTTTTTAACCCTACGTCTTCTTATTGGGATAAGTGGTTTGAGTCGACGAATCTTTTGACCGTTATGGGCGGGTCAAATGAGGGGAGCTCTGACCTGTGGGGTCAGCCCGGAATCATATCAATCGTTCCGGTTTCCCCAGAACAAAAAACCGATGGTACGGTTTTGTTCAAGAAGGATACGTATAGTGATAAAGAAATGACCAAAAAGGAGAGTACCTTTGAAAATGGGCAAACGGTTTATGTCAGATTGGGCGTATACCAACCTAAGGATATTAGCGATGTGATTACGGTTGTCGATGAAGTTACAAATATAAAGACAAATTCTTTTGAGAATATTGGTTCTGAACTTGGTCTTCGCTCTCCAACAGTTGCTAGCCAAGATTCATCCAAAACAACTAAAATAACTTTCACGACAACTGGGGGGATGAAACAGGGTATGAATTACATTAAATATAGCTATGTGGCAGACGATTAACAAAAAACATTTACAAAATATTATTAAGCTCGTCACCTGGAAACAAGCCGTCTTTGCGGTGGCGTTAGTGGCTGTGGTGTTAATTTCGGTTTTCTCAGTCAAAAGATCTGCTTCTTCGGCAGCATCTCCAGAGAGTTATGCTACTGATCTTGCTGGCAACCCTAAGACTTCTTTTGGTCTTGGCGAGCAGGGTTATCTGAATCTTAGGGCCTATGCGGATGGGACATCGCAGACGTTCGAGAAGGCTGATGTCTCGTTGATTTTGGATGCAAGTAGCACGATGGACACAGTGACCGCGGGGGGGTCAACACGCCTTAGTGACGCTAAGGCGGCCCTGGTGTCTTTTGTTAATGGAATTAAGGATGAATATGATATGAGGGTATCTTTGATAATTTTTGGCGGTCAGTGTGGCCTTGTCCCTACATACAGTCGATCGGGTGATCCTTATTATGGGGGAATTGCCTATAAGGTGAAGGGGATGACGGAAATGGATTCGGCGGCAAGGACCGACTTGGTATCGAAAATTAATGCCATTGATCCCAGCTACATCCAGACGCAGTTTGGGACTGGTCCGGAAGGATGCGTCAATCGTACCGAAGGTATTGGCGAAGCCATTACGATGAGCCGTGTTTGGAATATCGATGCTGGCGACCATCCACCCTATAGGGATGCTAAGAGGATTAATGTTCTGATAACTGATGGGCCTGAAAATGCCGATCCGACTTCAAACGGCTTCTTTTTCAACAATATAAAGGCTGAAGATCCGTATTTGACTCCGGCGGGGGGATCATATTTCTCTTATGATACTTTGGGTTCGGATGTTACAAAGAGAGTAAATTACTATACGATTTATTACGGTAAGAGCGGTCAGACGTGTTCTGCACCCAGTGCTAGTAGCATCCAGAGCTTCGCGCCCAAGGCCGATACTAATTACGATGGTTGCGCCATGATGAGATTTTTTGCCGCTAGAAGTAATGGATTGAGTTTGCCTGGCGGAAAGACCTGGGCTTCTGATTATGGCCAGGCGAGTGGTATCGATGAGAGATTTTTTTATAAAACGGATAATACTACGGGGCTTACACAGGCATATAACAATATCTTGAACACAGTCGCTGGGGCTGATGGCTCGCCGATTAAGGTGACGGCAAAAACTGATGCAAAAATAAAATATGAAAATTATATTTCCACTACGGACAAGGGCGGTCGGACTTATTATGTGCCAACAGAGGCAATGATTAGCGGAGGGGGGAGGACCTTCTATTATCCGTCTGTCCCAAGGTCTTATTATTGCAATGAAGACGAAACAAATTGTCAGAAAAACGCGCGTGAGGTTACTATAGGATCAATCAAAAAATATCTAATTGAAAATAACTATATTGACGTCAAGATTAAATTTAGCGCTCTTTCAACGGGGACTTCGGACGCGTTTGGTAATTATACCGGCTGTGGAACGGGCAGTTTGCAGCACTCAGGCGCAGATGAGTGGGCAACCAAAGTCGAGTATTTGGATCGTAAAGGCGAATCCGTCTATGCACTCATGAATTTTCCGGCGCTTTGCGTGAGTTTTTCAGACGGTGTTGTCTCGCCCCTTAAAATCATCAAATCTACTTTCGGTAAAGAACAAACTCTCGACTCGTTTAACCCGACCGATATGAAGGGTAATTTTGAGGCGGGGGACACAGTTTATACCAGACTGGAGATATCTGACTCGATCGCCAGAAGGGACGACTTCGACATTACGGACGAGCTTCCAAACGGCGTTTCCGGACAAATAACATATAGAATAAAGAGAATTGGTGATAACAAGACTTTCGCAGGTTCGGCGAATATTTATAGCGATTCAGGCCGAAAATACTTTAAGATTACGCCATCAACTGATGATGACAAACTACCAGCGTTTTTACTGGAAGGCAAAACGATTATCAATTATGAATATAAGATTTAAAAGATTAATCAAGGGAGCAATTGGTCTGACGCTGTTTGTGTTTTTAGTAGTGCCCCTAGGGAGAGTGGCAGGAGTCACGGTGGATCTCTCGCAAAAATGGCAATATGACGGCGATTGGAGCGATTGGATACTAAATAACGTTGATTATGTCGGATCCAACGGTGGGTTAAGGCTAAAAAGTAGCGCCAGCGGCTATGAAACCAGCGGCTACATTACAAAAAAATTCACAGCCGATAAAACGGCAAAATGGAAAAAAGCGGCTATCGATCAATCGGCTACTAAAACTGCCCAGACCTTTCTGTGGCTACCGATATACCAGGAAGGCAAGGTCAAACAAATGACCCTCGACGGCACGGTTGTGGCGACGTATGATACCGGCAAAAATCCATACCGAACGGCGATTGGTTGCGATAATGATGTATGGATAGCAAATGAGAGTTCAGGTGACTCTAGCGGTATTGGTGGTCTCTCGGATTCGATTACTCACATCACTTCAGACGGTGTTGCTATCACCAGGGCCCTTGGCGGCAGCCTAGTGGGTCCAAAATCAATTTCAGTTCAGTGTGATCTTGCGGCAGATAAGGCTTATATTTGGGCAGGTGCTGCTACAACATTAGATGTTGGAAAAGTAGTTAGGTTTGATGCGGCGAACTTTGACAGTTTGGCGGCAACAGAGAATGTTGTCTCAAAGTTGTCGCCAAGAATCATAACATTGACAATCCCGGGTGCTGGGATTTTGGGTTCGGCTTTCGATAAAAATTATACAAATTTATATTTGGCATCGCTAACCGGTAACATAGTTAAGATTACAACTTCTGATTATACGTTTAGTGCTGTTGCGACCAGCTGTGATGGTGCACCTTGTCATCCGCTTTGGGTCAACATCACAAGCGATTCGCGCGGAAACGTCTGGTTTGCACTTGCCGGGACTACGGTCGGCGTCCAGAGTGCTGAGGTGGGTTTGATAAACGGCGATACGGGTGCGTTGACCGAATATGCCACTCCTGACCCTTATGTTTCGGGAATATCGATTATCCCTGGTGGGGATGATCAAAACGATATCATAGCTTTGAGTATGGCCACCACTATCGGTGCCGAAGATTCTCCAAGCAGGATGTGCTACGCGACCGCCAGTGGGCTGGCGGCTTCGGGGGTTGATAGCTACAAATGTACGGAATTTAACAGCTCGTCATTTAGCCAGATTGGTGTGACCTACGACCCAACTAACGATGATATTCTTGTTATTGACCCCATTCCGAGTCGAAGCCATCTAAATTTGGTGCGTTTTAAGAAATCAGAAACATATACAAAGCCTTATTATTCTGGGATAGACGAGTCGGTTTATGCTTACAATAATTTTACCGGGCCGTCGTTTAACCCGTTAGCATCCGATGGCAAAATAGAGGCTCAGTTTTCAACTGATGAGAGTAAATGGTATTCACTTGACGAGCTTAACTCTGGCAAAGTTCCCGATTCGAATGATTTGTATATCAAAGTAATGTTTACCGGCCAATCGACTACCTCGCCGATTTTGAAGAGTTTGGCGATAAGCTATCAGAATGAATACGACAGCAGTGTTCACTCTGATATCGAAAAGAAGATCTTTAGGGTTGATAAAGATGAAACAGGAGTTGATAAATCAACTTTCACCAGCACCTTTGATCCGGGAGATACGGCTGTGGTCAGGATTGCGGTGACGTCTAAGACCAACGACTTAAATAATATTCAACTAACTGACTACCGACCTAAAGCATCGGGAATTAATGTTGCCAGCAGTGCCGAGAAACTCAGTCTTTGTGGTTTAAGCGCAGCCGATAAAACAACTGCCGGGACTTTTAATGCTTCGCAGGAAGAAGTTTTTTCAACCTGGAATAATATCTCAATAGCTAAAGGCGAAACGGTTTATTTTTGCTATAAATATGTCATCACGTCCAACGCCATTACCAAAAATGAACTAGTGCAAGCAAGAGCAGTTTTGTCCAAATCCGATGGTTCTGGCGCTTACGCCTCATCAGATAACTATTTGTTAGTCAGGGGCTCTGATTACTTAGCATCTGACAGCGCATCGGCAAAGCTTGATGATCCGGAAAATAGAGTATTTCCCATCAACGATCAACTTAGCCCTTCTGAGGCTACCTATTCGTCTGGCGATATGTCGCTTAGCGCTCCCTTCTATGTTTATAAACGTGGCTTTGGCGGCAAAAGTCGTGGGGGCAACCTACTTTCATTACCGGTCAGCGTAAAGTCTGCTAGCGGTCAGGAGCTTGCTTTTAATCAATCATATATTCTTTACAATCCAGCCTTTTATTTATTCGGCAATATTTTTTCCGGTAATAGTTATGCTGGCAATGCCATGGACTTCAATTCTAGGTTTAACTCGGTTACTAACAAAGCGTTGGACAAGACGAACAAGACAAATAGTGAATCAGCCCAATATGATTATAATTTTGATAAAAACTCGGTTATTTATTGGGATAGCACGAATTCAATATATAAAAATAGCCAGATGCAACAATCACTCGAGGCGTACACAAAAATTCCCGCTCCAGAGGTGGTTTGTACAGAATCTGCTACCGATCTTGGCGGTAGTGGCGCGCGTCTTCTAAATCTTCAGACAAAAAACTGCACGAATTTTAAAACCTCACCAACGACCGATGAGACTTGGGCGAATGGGCGAGTTTGGTATGTTGAGGTGACAGCAAGTGATATATCAACCATAGATATAGGCAAGTCTGGGGTTCTAACTAATATATATGGTCATGGCACAATCTTTGTAAATTTCAACAATGGCCGTGATGACAATAATGTGATTGTTAATAACCTGAAATTTGCCGATGGGGCCAAAATGGGCTTGGTTGTCACTGGCGGACGCGTTTCGTTCTCTGCCGAGGCGCAAAGCTTCAAGGGTGCGATTTTCAACCCCGGGGGGAAGATATCTTTCGTCAAGGATGGCAGACCGATGAAGATTTATGGTTCGTTGGTATCAGACGAAATTGAATTTAATTCAAGGCAAAAGTCATTCGATGAGACGACACAAGAATATGGAATCATGATATATAACGATGCGGCACTTTTGAATCAACCTTTACCGGGGTTCGAAGGTTTGAATTCTATTACACTGGGCAACCAATAAGTGTCTGTTATTTGCATTTGCAATTTCAAATAATGTATAATCTTATAAAGGCAGAGGAGGGGTGTGGTTTTAGAGGAAGACAAAAAGAAGCTACTGAACACTGTTAGCGATGCTATCGAGGATTCAGCGACCCAGGGTACTGAGAGCGGGGTTGCTTTGCTTGTCATCGGTGTTTCTTTGGCAGTGATGATTGGATCTTTAATTACTTTTGGTTCGTTAAAGAGTAAACAATCGGCTATAGATAGCCTTGATTTATCTATAAAAAATGACGTTACTGCGCCTTTAGCGGCTTTAGAGAAGGAACAGGAGCAAATAGCGACGATCAAGAGCCAGCTAGGCTCTCTTAAGACCGCTCTAAATTCAAGAGAAGAATTTGGCAAAATCTTGTCTGATATATCGTCAAATCAAATTAAGAAATCGCAGTTGACCACTCTTTCGATTCAAGAAAATGATGTGGCGTTGTCGGGATCAGTTGATAACTACTCTGATTTATCGAAGTTGGTTGCGGCCTACAGAAATTTATCCACCATTAGCGAAGTCAAGCTTTCTTCGGCTACAACAAGTGATGAGTCAAAGAAGATTGAATTTTCGATGTCAATGAAAATTGACCGGTCAAAGTACAAAGTTAAGGGCGCCACTAAAGAGACAGCTTCAACGAGCCAAAAAACAGGCTCTAGTAGCTAATTAATATGGATAAAAAAACTTCACCACAAACACTACTGATCGCAGCCGCGTTGTCGCTACTTGTCGCTCTGGTTCTGATAATCGCCTACATGGTTCCAAAGATCAACACGCTTAAAGATCTAAACCAAACTATTGTGCAAAAGCAACAAGAACTCGATCTTGGTAAGCAAAAAGTCCAAGCAGTCAGGGACGCGGTACAGCTTTTGCAACAGGCGAAGAAAGAAATAGAAGTACTTAATATCGCTATGCCAACCAAAGAAAAAGCGGAAGAATCCCTTCTCCAAGTCTCTGAGATTGCATCAAAACAGGAAATCGAAATTACGAGTGCTACTTTTGCCGAAGATAAAACCTCTGGTTCGCAGCAACTAACTATGAGCTTAACAACACGTGGGGCATATAATAAGTTTGTGGACTTCTTTAATGCAGTTAATACGAACCTTCGCCCAGCGGTGGCGTCTGGTATCAATTTTTCGCCAAATGAAGAGAAGGGTCTTGAGGCGAGTTTCGATCTGACCTTCCCATATATTTCACCCAGCGCAGATAAGAGTGCCGCCGCTAGCGGGACCGCAACTACTGAAGGAGGCCAGAGTGAGTAAGGGTTTATCGTACTTTATTTTGGGGTTTGCGCTGACAATGGCGATCGTTTTCGGGCTGGGCTGGTATTTGACCAAAGCCGAACCGGTTAGTGCCCCTAGCAGCACCGCAAAAAGCGATGTCTTAACAAAAGAAGATTTTACCAAAGGTTCGTCTGATACGAACGGTCTAAATAAAAATGGTGATTTGCCAGTGGTTGTAACCGGCGACCAACTTGGACGCGAAAATCCCTTTGATTCATATTAATAGTCAATGTCACAGGCAACAATATCGCTAGTGAAGGATGAATCAGCAGCGGTAAACACTTTTTTGAGTTCATTGGTTTCCAAAGGATATCTCAAGAATGAGGAAACGGCTGCTCTGAGAGAGAAATATAAGAACGTTGGTGAACTATACGACGCACTGCTTGAAGTTAACGAAATCCCTCCCGAAAAATTGGCCGAAGTTTTCGCGCTTGCGGTCAATATGCCCTATGTCAACCTGAAGCTTGTTGATGAAAAAGCCTTTGATCTTGTTGATCAAGAAAACGCTAAAAAATACGGCTTTATTCCGTTTTATCGAGACGAAAACGCCAGACTGCTACAGGTTGCACTTTTAGACCCCGTTAAATTCTCGAGTTTGAACCGGTCGGCGATTGATACGCTTGAGAAAAAATTAGGGCTGAGTATTGAGTTTTTTATTGCGCCGCACAGCGCTGAGAAAAGAATATTTACGCAAGTGTCTACACCAACATCGGCGCAAAACCAAAATAAAGAAGCAGCAAAAGCTGAGCCGGCAACAAAATCATCGGAACCCGCAGCAGAAAAACCCTTCGAGCCAGTTGCGCTTCGATTTGACCCGGGAGACATTCCAGAAGAAATCCTCAGAAAGATTCCACTTGATATTGCCGAAAAATATAAGGCAGTTGCCTTCAGGAGCGATAAAGATGGTGCATTTGATATCGCGATTTCCGATCCGCACGATTCGAGGCTGAGGGAAATATTTAATTTTGTTGAACAAAAAAGCGGGATTAAACTGAATCTTATTTATGCTGATTTAAAAGATATTGAGGCTACGCTCAAGCGTTACGAACAAATTGGCAAAAAGCCCGCCGAGCCAGACTTGGCAGCAAAATCTTCAGATTCACAAAATCCAGCCAAACAAAAACAACCGCAAGAAGAGAATCCCGACGATAAAAAAAGTCAAGATATTCAGGTTGAAAAAAAAGAGCAGTCATCACCTCTTGAATCCGAGGAAGAAAAAGATGATGCGAATGACAAGACCGATGTTGCGATGGAAAATCCGGATTTGGCAAAATTTATTGGCAAAGAGAATGTTACAGTTGAGGATCTGAAGGCGTTTGTTAATGCCGGCCAGGTACCGCAGGCAGTTGCATCGATAATTTTTCTGGCGAGCGTGAATAGAGCAAGTGATATTCATATCGAGCCTTATGAAAAAGCAGTCAGGGTTAGATTTAGAATAGACGGAGAATTAAATGAAGTAATTTTGATGCCTGCCGAGCTGAATGCGGGTGTTGCGGCTAGAATCAAGATTTTAGCCAAACTAAAAATTGACGAGCAGAGAGTTCCTCAAGACGGACGGATTGAGATCAAAGTCAAAGACGAATCAATCGACGTGAGGATTTCAACCTTGCCGACGGTTTTTGGTGAAAAAGTTGTGATGAGGCTGCTATCAAAGTCCAAAAAATTACAGGATCTAGCGGAGCTTGGGTTGGATGGCTTGAGTTTTGACCGGATTTCAAAAGCTATGAATAAGCCGTATGGCATTATTCTTGCTACTGGGCCGACTGGCTCTGGTAAATCGACAACTCTTTATGCGATTTTGACGAGGTTGAACAAACCACAAACAAATATTGTGACGCTTGAAGATCCGGTTGAATATGAGATACAGGGTATAAACCAGGTTCAAGTCAAGCCCCAAATTGGTTTCAGCTTTGCCGAGGGGCTGAGAAGCGTTTTGCGTCAAGATCCGAACGTGGTGATGGTAGGTGAAATTCGTGACAAAGAAACAGCCGAGCTTGCCACTCAGGCGGCTTTGACAGGCCACCTTGTCTTATCGACCTTACACACCAATAACTCAGCGGGAGCGTTGCCTAGAATGTCAAATCTTGGTGTAGAACCGTTTCTTCTAACGTCGGCGGTAAACGTTGTGGTTGGTCAAAGACTGGTTAGAAGAGTCTGCCCAAAGTGTCGTGAGGAGACCAGCGTGCCCCAGTCTGTTATATATGAAGTCAAAAAACAGTTTGAAAGAATTAATTTTAGTCATCCGATGAAGTTTTTCAAAGGAAAAGGATGTAGCGAATGCAAAAATGGCTTTAGAGGGCGAATCGGGCTTTATGAAGTCCTTGAAATGTCTGGGACAATTGAGAACCTAGTTTTAGAGAAAAAATCAGCTGAAGATATATTTGCACAGGCCGTGAAAGAAGGTATGATTACTATGAGGCAGGATGGATTGATAAAGGCCGTAAAAGGTCTCACTACCGTCGATGAGGTCTTAAGAGCGACCAGCGAAACAAAGGAGGGGTAGATGGACGCTGCAGAAAGAATGGCATCGGTATTTAAGAAAGCGATTTCGATGCGTGCGAGTGATTTGCATGTTGTTAGTTTTGAGAAACCGATAATCAGGGTTGACGGACGGTTGCAGCGACTCGAAGATGAAGAGGTCCTATCTGAGAACGACACACAGGAGCTAATTGCCACAACACTTAAGGGCGATGATGTCTCTAAATTAAAATCCGAAAAAGAAGTCGATTTTTCGTTTACGTTTGATGGCGCTAGGGTGAGAGCAAATGTTTTTTTTGGTGCTAGTAGGGTTGCTGGATCTTTTAGATTCATTCCGCAGGAGGTGAAGCTTGCTAGTGAACTTGGTTTACCACCGATCATTCAGGAATTTGGCAATAAAGAGCAGGGTTTATTGATTGTGACCGGCCCGACTGGCCACGGCAAGTCGACCACTATTGCGGCTATAGTTGAATATATTAATCAAAACTTCCCCAAACACGTGATTACGATTGAAGATCCGGTTGAGTATGTTTTTAAGAGTAAAAAAAGTGTTATTACCCAAAGAGAGCTTGGTACTGATACCTTAAGTTTTTCGAGGGGATTACGCAGTGTGTTGCGTGAAGACCCCGATGTCGTATTCATCGGTGAAATGCGCGACGTGGATACGTTCGAGGCGGCGTTGACAATTGCAGAAACCGGTCATTTGGTTTTCACAACCTTGCATACCAACAGTGCTGCTCAAACGCCGGATCGCATTATTGATGTTTTTCCCAAGAACCAGCAATCGCAGGTTCGCCAACAGCTAGCTAATGTATTGACTGGCGTTGTGTCGCAGAGACTCATCCAGAAGGCGAGCGGAACGGGTCGTGTGGCCGTGTGTGAAATTATGATTGCTAATCAGGCAATCAAGAGTCTAATCAGAGAAGGCAAGACGCACATGATTCAGTCGGTTATCCAAACTAGCGCTGCTGAAGGGATGATCACACTCGACAAGGTATTAGCTGATTTTGTCTCAAGGGGCGAAATTTCTTTAGAAGAAGCAGTTGAATGGGCGACAGACGTTAAGACATTCAAGCAAATGGTGTTTTAATGGCGACGCAAATAAATTTAAACCTTTTCAGCAGAGTGTCTCTCAAGGAGAGGACCCTTTTTACGAGGTCGCTTTCAACGATGATTTCGGCGGGGTTGCCGATAGTCAGAGCACTAACGATTTTGTCAAAGCAGACTCAAAATAAAGCGATGCAGAAGGTCATAGGTGATGTCATCAAACGACTTGAAGAGGGTGAGTCTTTATCTGGCGCTTTTTCTCATCATCCGAAGGTTTTTGACCAAGTTTATATTGCAAGTCTGAAAGCAGCTGAGGTGTCTGGTAAATTTGAGCAGGTCTTAACCCAATTAGCTCAGCAACAAGAAAAAGATTACAAGCTAAACTCGTCTATCAAAGCAGCGATGGCATATCCGGCATTTATTGTGGTGGCGATGGTTGCGGCAGTCTCCATTTTGATGGTTATGGTGATTCCAAAGCTGGAAACTGTTTTTACGGATTCAAATATGACATTGCCACTCACAACGAGAATGCTAATCGGTACCGCCAATTTTATGCTGAAGTGGTGGTATATGATTATTTTGGTGGTGATTGCGGCAGTTTTGTGGTTGAGGTATTACCTTAAAACTGATAACGGTCGTGCGGCGCTCGGGAGATTTTTAATCAGCACACCCGTTTTGAAAGAATTTTTTATCAGTGTTTACATGACCAGATTTACCGTGACGTTTAGTATGCTTGTTAGCTCTGGCGTCCCCATTGTGCAGGCCATCAAACTCATAGGCAGCGTGATGAATAACGCGGTTTATGAACAAATCATGGTGAATGTCGCCAAGCAGATAGAGCGGGGAGTGCCGATGTCAACGCCACTAGCAGAGGCGGTTGAGTTTCCACCAATTGTTTCGCAAATGGTAGCGGTTGGGGAGCAGACAGGCAAGGTCGACGAGGTGCTGTTGTCCCTATCGAGATTTTTTGAAGACGAAACTGATAAGCGAGTCAAATCGTTGACGAGTCTTCTTGAGCCGATCCTGTTAATTCTAATGGGAGTCGGTGTGGGGACGATCGTTTTTTCGATTATTGTCCCAGTCTATCAGATGTCAACCAATATCAGCTAGTCTTGAAAATTGTTTTTTTGCTGTATAATATAAGTTAATAAAAAATCCTAAAGGAGGGATATGAAGAAGAAAGCGTTTACTTTGATCGAGCTTTTGATCGTTGTGGTTATCATTGGTATCTTGGCGACCTTTGTGGTGGTCGCGCTTGGCGGTGCATCAAGCAAGGCGAAGGATTCAAGGGCCAAGAATTCGGTTGCTGCGGTGAGAGATGCCATGGAGGCATATATTGCCTCCAATGAGACTGCTGTCCTCACGACTGATTTTGGTTCCGAGGTAGTAGAGGTTGCCGGTGGAAGCACGACGGCATTTAATAAAAAGCTTATAGCCGGTGGTTCAACAGCTTTCACTTCAAGCGCACTTGATGCAAAAGGTAACAAGGTGAGATTTTCGGCAATCGACGCTGGCTCGTATAGGATCGAAGGTCAGTCGTCAGGCTCCAAGACAGGAACCCTATTGTGCTGGTATGTCGCAAACGCTGCTGGTGTGCTTAGCGATAACCTGAGCGCAACCGCTAAGGCATGTACCTTGTTCTAGCTGATGTCTTACGGCTTAATCGTAACGGTTATAGCTGGACTGGTCGTTGGATCGTTTGTGACGGCCATACAAAATCGACTCGATAACCTCGGGTCGGTTTTGTATGGTAGGAGCCGTTGCCCGAAATGTAATCACATACTGGGCGTATTTGATCTTCTCCCGATTTTCAGCTTCGTTTTTTTACGTGGCCGGTGCCGATATTGCCGGACGAAAATTAGTTTCCTCTACCCCATCATTGAGCTTCTGTCGGTCGTTTTGGCGCTATTTACATATTATTTTTCTGGTTTTTATGCGTCTTCGATATTTCTTTTTTTAAGTTTAAATATATTGCTTCTTGCAAGCGTTTACGATGTCAAAGACCAGGAAGTTGATACGTGGATATTTGTTCTTGGGATCGTTCTAGCGGTTGTTTGGCGATTTTCGATCTATTTTTCGTCTGATACGATTTTAAGTATATTGCTTGGGGGGGTTGCGGCTGCGGTCTTACCTTTTTGTCTCTCCGCTTTTAGCAAAGAGAAGTGGATGGGTTATGGCGATAGTTTCTTTGCGACGTGGATTGGGGTTCTCTGCGGTTTTCCAACATCACTTGCCGGAATATTTTTTGCGTTTTTGTTAGGCTCAATATTTGGTATAATAACCGTGTTTGTAAGTAAAAATAGAAAAAAGCTGAAGCTTCGCATCCCTTTCGGGCCGTTCATAGCTGCGTCGGGGCTGCTGGCAATGGTTTTTGGCAATAGTTTTATTGAATGGTATTTAAAAATATTGGGGTTTTAAGGAGGGACATGAGTTTGAAAACCAAGTCTTTTACGCTAATTGAGTTGTTGGTGGTGATTGCCATAATTATGGTTTTGTCGACGTTTGTAGTAATCAATGTCATGAGCTCGCAGAAAAAGGCTCGAGATGACAAGCGGATTACAAGCGCTAATGTCATTGGCAGCGCTTTGGATCAATATGCAATGGCAAACGGAAGAAAGTATCCCAATACTCTTGGGGGGACCGTGCTAGAAACTGACAAGTATTATGTAGTGGCTGCATCCGGCTTGTCAGCCGCCTTGGGAGAATATTTGAGCGACTCGAGTATTATTGAAGATACTAAGATTCAATATGTTTTCAAGGGTGATCTTAAGAGGGTTGCGGTTGTGGTCGGCGCGCCCGAGGTTCAAAATAGATCCAAATGTAACATCGATGAATCAGTGATTATCACGCCGGCAAGCTTGCTCAAGTATCCCACGATTATGCAGAAATATTTAGCCAACAAAGATCTCGGGAAATCGTTTGATACGCCGTTTATTGCGTCCGGCAGTGTTGCTTGCTACTACATCTCAAAATAAAATGAGAAAATCGTTCACTCTTATAGAGATCATTATCACGGTGGCAGTTATGATCATTCTGCTGGCGGTTGGATTTCCCTTAATTGGCTCGATTTCAGGCCAAGAGGGATTCAGTAGCGAGGTTGACAGGGTGAAGACATTTATCGAGAGAGCGAAGAATCTGGCCCAAAATCCGGAAAATAAGGACGCGGTTGGCTATCAGATTGAAACGAATTCTTCTAAAAACGTTATAATCCTAAAAAGAATAACGGTTTCGAATCCATTGACTGGCCTGGAGACGACTAGCGAAATAGAACAAAATGGAACCTTGCAGTTGGCCAAAGGCGTGAAGGTGTCGACCCTTAAAACTGTATGCGTCGGCGGATCAGAGCCGCCGGTTATTAAGTTTTACACCTCTTCCGGAGAACAGAAATGTTCAAAATCAGATGTTTCAGTCAGGACTTCGACCGTAGTTTTAGCGAAAGGCTCAAAGATGTCTGAGACTTTGCGCATCATAAACGGCTATATTAGTGTGGTCACGCCGACGCCAACCTCGTCTTCAACACCATGAATAAATATTTTTCAAAAAAATCATTTGGTCTTATTGAGGCAATTGCCGCCTCCACAATTATAATCATTGTGGTCTCTGGCGCAGTTGCTTTAGCAGCCGGTTCGATGAGATCATCGTTGTTGGATCAGTCTTATCTGGAGGCGGAGAATATTGCCGAAGGAATCTTTGAAAAAGTTCAGGAGAAAAAATCCCAAGGTAAGGCTTACTTTGTTAAATCAAATGACAGTGCAGACTTTTTTCCGGTGCAGTGTTTTGATGTTGCTTACGCCGTAGAAAATGCGTTGAGTTGCTTCGATCAGACTTCTCAACTAACCAAAACTGGCTTGGGATATAAAAAGCAAGATGCTAGCGCAGACAATTTTGTCTCTTACGCAGGGCCGGCTAACCCAGCTTTTGGCGACAAGTTCTTCAGCTACAATATTGCTGTTAGCGCACCGAGCGGTTTGGAGACGTCGACAGTGTATCCTATGGACAAGATTGTCAATGTCAAGGTCATTATAAAGTGGAATGATGTTGGCGGTGAAAAGAAATATTATGCCAGGCAATATTTTAGTGATTGGGAAAGATGAACAAAATTAAATCATTTACGTTAATAGAAATTTTGGTGTCATCGCTTATTTTTGTGGTTGTGGTTACAACTGGCGTGAGTGCCTTTGCGCTTGTGCGAAGTTCAAATGAGAAAACGGATGATGTGCGCTTGGCAGATCAATGCTCGAGGCAGGTTAGGGAGAAATTAAGTGAGATTGAACGGACAGCACAAATATCACCAAGGGTGAACGCGATTCAGTTTAACACCGACAAGACCGGTTTTAGTCTCGTGGCGGTTACGTCAACAGGCGGCCTCAGTGAGGGCGAAAGCACGAGTAGCCAATATGAAGGAGTGGCTTTGTTTGATACGCCATCGACAAAATTTAAGGCGTTTTACAAAAAAGACGGTCTTTATTATCTAGGCTCATATACACGTGCTGCGACATATTCTTTTGCCAGTAATGATTCTCCGATCATGTCAGAGGATTGCATGGCGTTTTCAACGGCGCCTGAGGGATCGATAGATCTATCGAGCTATAATTTTGAGCAGCCGTTTAAAGTGTATTTTGAAAAACACTATCCGGATTACGATCAAAGTAAGCAAGAAGATGTAATTTATAAAATCATACTTAATGATCTTGCCTATCGGTCAAACAAAGGCGGAACAAGGGTTGAGGACGAGGGTTCGAGCATCGAGCGAAGCAGTACCTCAAAGATTTTTGTCGAGCTGACTAACAGTGCGAGGAAGCTATGGTAAAAAAACTTAATTCTTCGGCGCTTCTGATCGCTCTGCTCATCGGTATTTTGATGTCGGGACTTGTGGTTGGAGTGGCGGTGGTGGTGAGCGAACATATCAACTTGACGAGCCAATCAAGAGAAGGCCGGCTAGCCTATCGCAGTGCGCTAAGCGGTATCGAAGAGGGTTTGTTGGCGGTTAAATATGGCAAGGCAGAAGGGTCTTTATCCGATCTTTACCAAAAAACTTTTTCGCGAGATTTAGCGGCGGGTGAGTCTGGTGTTGTACCGGAGATGACCTACGAAATGTCTATTGACGCACCGATTAGTTCGACTTTCGCTGATGATGCAAGCTACCAGAAGTTCACTAAGACTCCTGACACTTCTATAAAACCAAAGCTAAAAAAGATCAATATTGATGACACGCTGGATCTTGATCTGACCCCGCTGGTTCAAAAAGATCTAAATCGGATCACTCTTTATTTTTCCGCTCCATACAAAAGCAGTGGTGTCCAAATTACATCTTTGTATAACTCTTTTAACTACATCTTGTTGGATTTGTCTCAAGGCCAAACCGGTGGCACGGAGAAACAATATGTTAAAGGGGATACAAATGCCAGTATCACTGGTTATATGCTCGTATTGGATCCGACGATAATAAGCCAGTGCAAGCAAAGCTCGAGTAAGTGTCATCTTAGGATTAAACCTCAGACTGCTAGGATGCCGGGAGGAGTAAGTGATTCTGAACTAACACGCAGATTTCAGGGAACGTCTGCCTCAACTGGAAGATATGCATATTTTGCGATCAAAGCAGAGGATACGTCAGGAAAAATTATAAGCAATGGTTCGGCCGAGAATAATGGCGTGGTCACGGTGACATCTGTTGGCACGGCGGGTCAGGCGCAGAGAAAATTGGTTGCCAAAATCGACATTTCGAGCGGATCATATCTGGGCCTGTTTGACTTTGGCGTCTACTGTGGTACAAAATGCACTGGTCTAACATCCGATCAGCCATCTCTATGATAAATAAAATTGAGGTACATACAGACGGGGGAGCCAGGGGCAATCCCGGACCGGCGGCCGTTGGTGTTGTTATTAGAGCTGGGGATGTTTTGTTTGAGATCAAAAAAACAATTGGCGAGGCGACAAACAATGTTGCCGAATATTCGGCGCTCATCGAGGCTATTCAGGCCCTTCGTGACAATGAATTTGACGGGCCAGTTTCGTTTTTTCTTGATTCCGAACTGGTGGTGAAGCAATTGAATGGTCAATATAAGGTCAAGGATGAGTCACTGAAGAAGCTTTGGCATGTTGTTCGGCAATTCGTGCTGGAGCGCGCGCAGGTAGTCAGTTTCACTCACGTGGCAAGAGAAAAAAATAAACGTGCGGATGAACTTGTTAATGAGGCGCTAGACGGTATTTAGGATCAAAAAAATCCCGAATTCCGGGATTTTTTTGATTGCTATGATCTCCCCTCGACTTGCTGTGTGATTTAAGAGAACCATAGATATATATACCGGTCAATACAGAACAAAAGCCGAATGTGCAGTGAATGATTAGGGTTTTTAATCATAGCCCCATTGCCACATTCGTCTCGAGACGGTATTATCTCTCATAGGCACAAAAATATTATTATATGGACGAAGATAAATCAAAAATTTCCCAACTAGAAGAAGAAACAGCTCTTTTTTGGCAAAAGAACAAGATTTTCGAGAAATCAATCGAATCCCGGCCGGAGTCTGACAAATTTGTTTTTTATGACGGTCCGCCTTTTGCAACCGGTCTGCCGCATTACGGACACATATTGTCTTCCGTTACAAAAGATCTTTTTCCGCGCTACCAGACGATGAAGGGCAAGAGAGTCCGCCGTCGTTGGGGGTGGGATTGTCACGGCTTGCCGATTGAGACGCTTGTTGAAAAAAAGCTAGGAATATCCGGCAAAAAACAAATTGAAGAAAAAGGGGTTGATTTATTTAACCAAACAGCGCGATCGATGGTATTGGAGTATGTCAGCCAGTGGAAAGAGATGGCCAGTAGAATCGGCCGCTGGGTTGAGTTTGATAACTCTTACAAGACGATGGACACCAGCTATATGGAGAGCGTTTGGTGGGCGCTGAAGAAACTTTGGGATGATGGCTTGGTCTATGAAGGACGAAAGGTATTGATGTATTGCCCGCGATGCGAAACTCCGGTGTCAAACGCGGAAGTCTCAATGGATAACAGTTATAAAGATGTCACGGATGAAACTGTAACGGTGAAATTTAAGCTCAAACCTGGACAGAAATTTGGCAAAAACTACGAAACAAAGGACACGGCATATATTCTTGCCTGGACAACTACGCCGTGGACGCTTCCGGCTAATGTTGCCCTCGCTGTCGGCGCGGAAATTGAGTACACGGCGTTGAGAGTTAAGGGTGTGCCCGAACTTTATATTGTGGCCTCGAAATTGGTTGAGAAAATTTTTGCGTGTCAGAAGATAGAGACAGTTCACAACGATCTAATGGGCAAGGATTTGGAGGGCCTCGAGTATGAGCCTCTTTATGAGATAAAAAAGGTTAAGGATTCGGGCAAAAAAGCCTGGTATGTGACAACGGCTGATTTTGTTACTACAGAGGATGGGACTGGCGTTGTGCATACGGCTGTAATTTACGGCGAAGATGATTTCAATTTGGGACAAAAGATAGATTTGCCCCAGGCACCACTTTTGGACTCGTCCGGCCATTACAATCTTGATACGCCCGAATTTTTGCAAGGCAAATTTTATAAAGAAGCCGAAAAAGAAATTAAGAAAGATCTTAATGATAGGGGATTATTGTTCTCCAAAACCCAGCATACCCACTCGTACCCCTTTTGTTGGAGATGCGACAGCCCGCTAATTTATAATGCGATCTCAGCCTGGTTTGTTGATATTCAAAAAAACAAGCAAAAGTTGATCGATTTAAACGAGAAAATCAACTGGTATCCTGCATATCTTAAACATGGGCGTTTTTTGAATATCCTAGAGACTGCTCCGGATTGGAATATCTCTCGCAATCGGTATTGGGCCACTCCGCTGCCGTTTTTTAAGTGCCAAAAATGTGGCAAGACAGAATGTATCGGTTCAATTGATGAGTTGAAGCAAAAATCAACTAATTTTGATAGAGTCTATCCAAATCCAGACGAGATTGATCTTCATAAGCCATACATCGATGATGTTGAATTAAAATGTTCATGCGGCGAAAAAGTCAAGAGGATACCTGAGGTGATCGATTGTTGGGTTGAGTCAGGTTCGATGCCGTTTGCCGAATGGCATTATCCGTTCGAGAACAAAAATGAGTTTGAATCAAGATTCCCGGGGGATTTTATTGGCGAATACATTTCTCAAACGCGAGCATGGTTTTACTATATGCACGCCGTTGGTGCGTTAGTATTTAATGATGCCTCCTTTAAAAATGTTGTTTCCACGGGCGTGATCTTAAACGACAAGGGCGAGAAGATGTCTAAGTCGAAGCAGAATTACCCCGATCCGTGGAAAATGATTAACGCCTATGGCGCCGACGCGTTGCGTTTCTATATTATGGGCAGCGTAGTGATGCAGGCTGACAATTTGTTTTTTAACGAACGTGAATTAAGAGAGGTCTATAACAAAGTCATTAATACGCTTGAAAACATTGTAAAATTCTACGAGATATATCAGCCAGATAATAAGGCCGAATCAGGGTATTCACCCCTTACTCCGATTGATCGGTACATTGTAAGCAAACTTGTCCAAACAGCCGAGGATGTCACGAGAGCACTGGACGAATATAACTCAGTTAAGGCTTGCCGACACATCAGACTTTTTATAGAAGAACTGTCGACTTGGTGGCTGCGCCGGTCAAGAGAGAGATTCAGAGATGAGGGTGAAGATAGGCAAACTGCGGTTTCGACCTTAAGGTATGTGCTTCATAATCTCGCTTTGGTCTGTGCGCCGATCATTCCCTTTGAGAGCGAAAGGATTTTCCAAAGAGTAAAATTCTCTGACGATCCGGAAAGTGTACATCTGGCATACTGGCCCAAATTTTCATCGGATTTACGCGATGAAAAGCTTGAAAAAGAAATGACTCAGGTGCAAAAAATCGTCGAGCTTGCCCATAATTTGCGCTCGTCAAATTCGCTTAAGGTTAGGCAGCCGCTTGCGGCGCTAAGCTTTAATGTCGATTTTTCACAAAACCAAGAAGAATACGAAAAAATTATCTTAGAAGAGCTCAATATCGAAAAAGTTGTTAAAAAAGAAGTAATATCCCAACCAGAATCCGCCTCTTTTGGAGAGATCGAAGTCACGATTGAGACAAGGCTTGACGAGAGACTAAGGGAACTAGGCGATCTGAGGGAATTTACACGGGCAATTCAGGACAAGAGGAAGAAAGCCGGTCTCAAACCGGGAGAGTTAACAGAGCTTATGTTTTTTTCCGAAAGCCAAGATGTGAAAAACTTTATCGAAAAGTTTAGCAGACAAATTTGTCAGCAGACTGCATTAAGCAGACTCAGTTTGGGTGATGACAGCCTTGATTCGAGTGAAACCGTGCTTTCTTCGGGAAAGATTAAAATTACACTTTAAGTGAAACTGCCAAAATTATCTTCAAATTTTGATTTATATCTTTTGGTTGTGCCTATTCTGCTTGCCGCTGGCAGTATTGCCACTTTATATTCAATTACTTCCGTGTCAGGGAAAACGTATCTGGCAACGGATCAAATCATGTATTTTGCAATTGGTTTTGCGGCATATTTTGTCGCCACCGCTTTTGATTACAGGCGTCTCAAACCTTATAGTTTTTATCTGTTTCTTTTTGGTTTAGCCGGACTCGTTGCGGTAGAATTTTTTGGTCAAAAAGTCTTCGGATCGCAACGATGGATAAATTTGGGATTCACACAATATCAGCCATCTGACGTGATGAAGCTGTTTTTCTTGTTATTTGCCGCCGCATTTTTTAGTGAGAGGAAGATGACTATCCAGACAATCATTCTTTACGTTATTTTTGCAACTGTTCCCATGGTACTCGTTTTTTTGCAACCAGATTTGGGCACGACTTTAACATTAGTTGCAATAGCAGCCGCAGTTTTCATCGCGGCAAGGCCACCCAGAAAAGTAATTTTTTCCGTAATTATTGCGGCAATTGTCGCTGCCCCAATCGGTTGGATGACCCTCAAGCCGTACCAAAGGGAGAGACTGACAACATTTCTCAATCCATCTTCGGATCCGCTCAAGAGCGGTTACAATGTTACCCAGTCTAAAATTGCCGTTGGTTCCGGTGGTTTAAGAGGCAAGGGCCTGGGAAATACGACCCAATCCCAACTTCAATTCATTCCGGTTGTGCACGTCGATTTTATTTTTTCGGCATGGGCTGAAGCGACCGGCTTTATAGGCTCTTGCACTATGGTTCTGGCATTCTTGGTTTTAATCTGGAAAACATTTGTGACTGCAGCACGATCACAGGATAACTTTGGCGCCCTTTTTTGTTTTGGCGGGGCAGGTATGATTTTATTTCAAGCTTATGTCAATATTGCCATGAACATTGGTTTGGCGCCGGTGACGGGGATTCCGCTTCCACTCGTTTCTTATGGCGGGACTTCTATCTTAACAACCATGTTAATTCTTGGTATAGTACAAAGCGTTCACTTAAGACAGAGATCGCTTAAATTCGACTGATGATTGACAAATGCGGTTTTAAAAGCTAGTATAACGGGAGGACTTGAGATGTCTATTATTTCTTTGGTGGGAAAACAATTTGTAGTAAACGAGGGCGACAAGATCGCCGTTTTTTCTGTTGGGCGAAATCCCGGCGATGAAATTGTTGCCAAAGACGTTTTAGGTGGAGCCGATGTAAAACTCAGGGTCATAGAGAATAAAAAGGGGCCCAAAACAAAAGTCTTAAAGTTTATAAAAAGCAGAGGATACAGAAGAACTTATGGTTCAAGAGAGAGTTTGAGCCTACTTGAAGTCATAGGCGAAAAAAGTAAATCGGGACAGGTTGGAGAATCTTCTAAAACAAAAACAGCTAAAGTTGAGTCTAAACCAAAAACAAAACCAGTTAAAAAATGAGAATAAAAGAATACGTGCAATCGGTCATACAAGAGACCAAAGCAATTGTTTTTCCCCCGAGAAGAAGGGTGGCTGTCGACAGTTCGATTGTTGTTGCTGCCTTGATAGTCGGCGGAGTCGTGGTTGGCTTGGTTGACGCAGGGTTTGGTAAGGGAATTGAACAGCTAACTTTATTAATCCAAAAATAAGATGGACCAAAAAGAGATCAAAAATATCAAACAAGAGGGCCGAAAAGGCTGGTATGTAATTCACACCTATTCCGGTTATGAAGATCAGGTTGCCGAAAGCCTGAAACAGAGAATCGAGTCGATGGGTATGGCGGATTATGTCTTTAGCGTCATGGTTCCGACTGAAAAGCAAATTGAAATCAAAAATGGCAAGAGAAATACCGTCGAAAAGAAAATCTTTCCTGGTTATGTGATGGTAGAAATGATTGTGACTGATCAGTCATGGTACGTTGTTAGGAACACGCCGAATGTGACGGGTTTCGTTGGTTTTGGCGTCAGGCCGACTCCGATGAGCGAAGAGGAAGTTGAGAGAATTAAGAAACGCATGAGCATCAGGGAGCCAAAACATAAGATTGAATTTCTAATTGATGATCTGGTCAGAATCAATGACGGACCTCTCAAGGGTTTTGAGGGCAAAGTTACTGAGATCGACGAAGAAAAAGGTAAAATCAAGGTTTCGGTTAATATGTTTGGCCGCGAAACACCGGCGAACATAGATTTTCTACAAGCTAAAAAAATATAAAATAGGAGCCAGGGACTAGTTGAGACTGGCATCTGATATCTAATAACTGGAATCTAAAAACATGGCAAAAAAAATAAAAACAATTATCAAAATCCAAGCTCCGGCCGGTAAAGCTAATCCGGCGCCGCCAATTGGCCCGGCGCTTGGTCAGCACGGCGTGAATATTATGGACTTTGTAAATAAGTTCAACGAGAAAACCCGCGAGATGGGTGATCTTATAATTCCGGCCGAAATTACAATTTATGAAGACAGAACGTTTGATTTTATCCTTAAGAGCCCACCGGCTTCAATTCTATTGCTGAAAGCTGCTAAGATAGCCAAAGGTTCAGGCGTTCCGAACAAGGATAAAGTTGGCAAAGTAACCAAGGATCAGGTCAGAGAAATTGCCAAGAAAAAGATGCAAGATCTAAACGCCACCGATGAAGAAATGGCAATGCGTATTGTCGAAGGCACGGCCCGATCTATGGGCATCGAAGTCGCCTAGCTTAGAGTCCCGTCGCTTCCTTTTCGTTTATAGGGGTTTGTGAGGAAGGGAAACTGGATAGATTGCCACGCTCCCCGCGGTCGCTCGCAATGACGGATGAAAAGAATGGAAAAAGAAAGACGCTTGCGATGACTATTGTTTGTCATTACGAAGCGTAGTTGTATGGTGATCTAGGATTATGTTTAACAAAAAACTCCAGACGAATCCGGAGTTTTTTGTTTTCCCTCCCTCTAGTGACTCGGCCTTCCAATAGTGGAATTTTACAGGCGTTGGTATTTTTAATAAACGCCTGTGCCGAGTGTAGTAGGAAGTATCCTCACAACGAGACCATTGAATGCAAGGAGGGGAAATCATTCATTTAGCTTCGAAGTGAGGATACTTGCTGCTACATTCTCCAACCTTCAGTTGAAGGAATTACTCTACCATAAATAGTCAGAATTGTCAATATACGCTTTAGATAATAAATAATGTTACCCAAACAGCAGTGATTAGATAATAATTCCTGTTACCGTAGTCGCATGATGAATATGACTACAAAACAGGAAATTTTCAAGGAGAAATTAGAGGAATATTTG